>Ga0189284_100098_pt1 | contig 135127 bp, 137 predicted proteins | sample N32C7minimetaG_FD_130314 | JGI IMG/M metagenome (GOLD analysis project Ga0189284, IMG submission 130314) | Marine microbial communities from the Costa Rica Dome - N32 C7 mini metaG | ecosystem: Environmental > Aquatic > Marine > Oceanic > Photic zone | place: Costa Rica: the Eastern Pacific...
GCAACCCACACAAAAGCCCCGAACCGACGAGCCACCCAAAAACCTGCCACCATTTAGTAGCCCACAATTTTTACCAAATGCTTTTGCGCCTGACGCGCCCTAACGGTTTGGCAAATAAGCGGCTTGTACTTACCGCTTAGGAATTAGTAATAACTATGATTTCTACTACAAGTTAGCAATAAAGCAACGTACAGACAGCGTACAAGTCCGCTTAATTTGCTTTGTTATGTTGCAAATGTCACTGCCAATTTGTATATACCTGTGTTAACTGATGTAATTTTATGCATAATTTTAAAAATTCTCTCATGAGTAAGTTCTACACAATTGATGATGTCTCAGAAATATTAAGTGTCACAAGACAAACGGTCTCTAAATACATCAAAGAAGAGAAAATGAATGCCGTCAAATTAGGGAAATCTTATCGAATTTATGAACCCGATTTTGTTGAATTTATTAATGATCATAGTATTTGTGCAGAAGACGTAGTCGAATATAAAGCGGTGGACTACAACGGTTTTGGTTTTTTGAATGATATTCGAAATGGCACATCTGCCAAGAACTACAAACTAAAACCCTTTGAAATTAATCATGAGGAAAGTTTTAATACTTTTTTCTTGGGCGATAATCTGCAAATTTTAAAACAGCTAATGCCTAAAATTCGAGGTAAGGTTGATTTGATTTATATCGATCCGCCTTTTGGTACAGGTCAGATTTTTTCCGATTTAGATAATAATGAAGCATATGATGATACGCTTGTAAATTCAGAATTTCTAAGTTTTTTAAGAGACCGATTGTATTTATTGAAGGAATGTCTTTCAAAAGAGGGAAGTATTTATTTACATATTGATAAAAAAATAGGCCACTACGTAAAAGTTGTTATGGATGAAGTTTTCGGTTATAAAAACTTCATTAATGACATAACACGTATAAAATGCAATCCAAAAAATTTCAGTAGAAAAGCTTATGGTAATTTTTCTGATATGATTCTGTTTTATGCAAAAAACAGAGATAAGCAAATATGGAATGATATTAAAGAACCATTAAGCGAAGATGATATAGATAGACTTTACAAGAAAAAGCATAAAAAATATGGCCCCTATACTACTCATCCAATTCATGCGCCCGGTGAGACTGATGACGGAGATACAGGAAAAGAATGGAAAGGAATGATGCCTCCAAAAGGTAGGCACTGGAGATATTCACGTAAAGAGCTTACCCGCTTGGATGATGCAGGGTTAATCGAATGGTCAGCAACTGGTAATCCAAGAAAAATTGTATTTGCGAAAGATCATGATGGGAAAAAAGTTCAAGATGTATGGGAATTTAAAGACAGAGGCAAGTCTTATGTTGACTACCCAACCCAAAAAAATCAAGATCTTTTAGAACGAATAATTCTAAATTCTTCTCAGGAAGATAGTTTGGTTTTAGATTGCTTTGCTGGCTCTGGGAGTACACTAATTGCCGCAAATAAGCACAATCGTAAATGGATAGGAATGGATAATTCTGAATATTCTATAAAAACCGTCAGAAATACTTTCCACGATCGAGGAATTAAGGCAAACTATGTTAAACTTGTCGAAAGCGAATAATTAATTCATTAAGGAAGAAAAGAACTCATTCAGTAAAAGTGCACTCATTGAGTTATAGGTAGACTCTTGAACTTCGACACAAATTCTATCATTTACTGTAGCCCCAGTAGGCTTTTTCGTCATCCAAGGATAACCATCAATTATGCCAATCCTTAAGACTTGGCCTCTTTGAGCGCCACAAAATTTCAAAACCTCTGCAACACTTTTATATTGATTACCTCCAGATTGACCAATCCATTTCGCTTCTCCTATAACATATCTTGCATTTACTTTGGCGATCAAATCGGGTCTTTTAGAAACATCTTGATTTAGATCATCAATTAGGAAGTTTTTTCCGGTTTCTTCGGATTCCCCTAAAATTACAATCCCTTCGGTGCTCTCTTTGAATTCTTCGAGACTTTTAATTTGAAATTCATTTCTTAGCCAGTTATTGAACATCGGGCCTGTTTGCTGATTAAGCTTTGGTTGAGATTCAATTCTGACAACCACTTCTTCATCAGTCATGCTGTATAGAGTTCGTGCAATCCTTCGAACCTGTTCTGGATTACTATCTATGAAACCGGGAACATTTTTAATTAGGTACCAAAACGGTTCATCATATGGAAATTTATCTAACCGACTTAACAGTCTTATCAAATCTTCATCATTTCGGTTATTGTGAGCGACTCGAATTTGCCTTCTAAGATTATCTTCTATCCTTACTGGTCGATCAGCTTGATAGTTATAAACATGAGAAATTTTATCTAAATACTGACCATCATTGAATAGTTCTATACTTTTTCTAACCCATGGATTTAGTGAGTCAAAATTTTCATCTAGGTCTATAGTTCTTTCAGCCATTAAAGATATTTTAAGTTTAATCGGTCTGCAGAAAATAGTATATCAAATGCTCGGTGCCAAATTGCAACATAACGGCCCAGCGTTTAAACGGCGCGGGGATTATGGGTTAATAAACGGCTAAAAAGTTAAAACAAGCAACACCGGAAACCAACGGCACGTCCGCGTCCCCAGTTGATGCGCTTATACCCACGGATTTAGGTTCGAGATTCCCAGTATCCAGGTTTTCGCCTTAAATTCATGACGGCAAATATGGTAATAAGCTCTTCTTCCACAGAATAGATGATTCCATACGGAAAGCGGGAAATTAAAAATCTTCGTTCTGTCTTAGTAATTTTAGTTCCCGATGAGGGTTGTTGTTCAATGAGATCTAAAACTTTTTCTACTTCATCAATAAAATTATCCCCAAGACCAACAACCTGTTCCTCATAGTATTCCGAAGTTTCAAAGAATTCTTTTCTGGCTTCTGAATGAAATTTAATAGTCACTTTTGAATACGTTTTCTCGCTTCTTCTAAAACGTCAGTAGCAGAATGAAGAGAAGCATCTCCTGATTTAAGCGATTCTTTTCTCTTTTGAACTTCATCAATCCAAGCCTGTTCTACTTCAGGATCAATTTTGCCATGAATACTTTGTAATAATTTATCAGCCAGGCGGGCTTTATCCTTCCGGTCAAGATTTAAGGCAGAATTTTCTATCTCTTTGAAATCAGTTATCATAATAAATGAGTTGGTTTACCTGAATGTAATTATTACTAAAGAGAAGTGGAAGCAAGATACTTTATTGTAGTGGGTATAACGGTTTGGCGCATAACGGGCCTTTAGATTCCTATTGTAGAAATATTCTATTTTCTTGGATAAAAATCGTGAACTGGGGCTGCCGGGGTGACCTAAATAACGAGCCAGCAAAGAGCTATCCCGCGTATGAGTCCCCGGCAGCTCTCCGACCAAGATGCACTAGTTAGAATGTAAGCTCACCAGGAGCCGGTAAAGGTAATAGTGGCTTAGTCGCCCCAGTTAACGGATCATCAACTAATAATATAGGAGAAAAACCGATGGAAGCGAACTACTATACAGGGATTGATATATCCAAAAAGCGGCTGGATTGGCAGGTGAACGACGGGCAAAACCGACCGCTAGCGATTGGAGACATTGGGAACAGCCCGGACGGGATACGCGAGTTGTTGGAAAAGTGGACCCACCAGGGGATTTCCCTGGAGAAGATGGTCGTGTGTTTCGAGCATACGGGCGCGTATGGATTGCTGTTGGCGGCGATGCTGGAAGAGGCAGCCAAAACCAACCACGAAAACTGAACAACCACCGGTGACTTACCAGTCAAAAAAGTTTGAACTAAGCGACAGGCGCACGGGAAAGTGCCCGCGAAGGATGGAAGAGGAGGCAAAGCGCCACAACATTTAAAAGACCAAAAATTCAAAACCGAAAACGTGGCGCCCCGACTTTTGGGAAAAACTATGAAGAGGCATACCAAACAAACGCCCCGAACCGCCGACCTGCCTCAAAAATCACCACCATTTAGTACCCCACCTATTTTGACAGAAAGTGATGCGCCTGACGCGCCCTAACATATAATTATATGGAATGAAGGAAGGTGCAAAAATTCTTTATAAAATTCCAAACCTATTGTTTACAAACCCTTGGTATGTATTAAGGTATGTTATCAGGAATTTTAGGAGCAAAAAATTCCTGATAACATTTCCTGATAAAATCTGTAAGGAATTACTCTGAAATCGCTCTTACTTAAAAACAAATAGGAGCACTTCATGGAAAAACCAAAACTTTTAGAGCAAGTTCGTGCCGAAATAAGGCGCCGAAATTATAGCTATAAAACGGAAGTCGCATATACCAATTGGATCACTCGCTATGTGCGGTTTCATGACTTCAGGCATCCCGGACAATTGGGAAAAAAAGAGATCGTGGAATTTCTGAATTTTCTGGCAAACGATAAAAATGTAGCTGCTTCTACTCAAAATCAGGCACTCTGTGCTTTAGTCTTTTTATATGATCATATTCTGGATCAGCCATTCGGCACGCTCCATGATCTTAAAAGAGCGAAGAAACCCAAACGATTACCGGAAGTGCTTTCCAAAAATGAAGTTGGCCGGGTTTTGCAAAACATGGACGGGGTCAAAAAATTGGTGGTAAAGCTATTGTATGGAACCGGAATGAGAATATCGGAAGTACTGAGGCTCAGAATTCGGGATATAGATTTTGAATACCAGCAAATTATCGTCAGAAATGGAAAAGGTCTTCAGGATCGGGTAACTATTTTACCGGAGAAACTTCAACCGGAACTAAAAACACATATTCAAAAAGTAAAAAACCTGCATGCAAAAGATTTAAAAAAGGGATATGGAAGTGTAGTAATGCCTAAAGCGTTGAACCGAAAATACCCTAATGCAGAAACCGAATTTGGCTGGCAATATATTTTTCCATCAAAAACCCGTGCAAAAGACCCCAGAAGTGGCAAATGGCACCGCTATCATATTTCTGGCTCATCTATTCAAAAAATGGTAAAAGAAGCATTCCAAAAAGCACAAATATATAAAAAATCAGGATGCCACATATTCCGACATTCCTTCGCCACGCATCTTCTCCAAAACGGCTACGACATCCGCACCGTCCAGGAACTCCTCGGCCACAAAAACCTAAAAACCACCATGATTTACACCCACGTCATCAACAAAGGCGGCAACTACATCAAATCCCCGGTGGATGCTATTTGACTAAAAGTCATCCTGATCCCGAGGCTTCGGGAGAAGGATCTTTCCTTTAGCGAAGCATGGATGCTGTTTGCAACATCAATAGTTGTAGTGGATAGGTGGTTGCCGGGATTAAATTCGCAACCTTAACTATGCAAGGTTCTTCGGGAGTACCCTCAGAATGACTTTATAATTAAGCAGTGATGAGGTAAAAAAAGAAGTCATCCTGAGAATACCTTTGAAGGATCTCGCCTTTAGCGAAGCACAGATGTTGTTTGTAACATCAATAGTTGCAGTGGATAGGTGGTTGCCGGGAGTAAGTTCAAAGCCCTGACTATGTAAGGTTCTTCGGGGGTACCCTCAGAATGACTTTTTCTTATATTTAGCTATGGAAGCCTATACATATATAGTAACCAATCCAAAAAAGACCACACTTTATACCGGGGTAACCAATGATCTGAGAAGGAGAATTGTAGAGCATTATCTGGCCCGAGGTACATCCAAATCCTTTGCAGGGAAATATTATTGTTATCTTCTTATTTGGTATGAAGCCTTCCCAACAACGAATGAAGCTATACAAGCTGAGAAAAAGATAAAGGGGAAAAACAGAAAGTGGAAAGAAGAATTGATCAGAAAGCGTAATCCGTTTTGGAATTCATTGAATAAGAATGTTCTTGGAGAATGGCCACCGAATAAAACGTTGCCTCCAGAGTCATCCTGATCCCGAGGCTTCGGGAGAAGGATCTCGCCTATAGCGAAGCATGGATGCTGTTTGCAACATCAATAGTAGTAGTGGATAGGTGGTTGCCGGGATTAAATTCGCAGCCTTAACTATGCAAGGTTCTTCGGGGGTACCCTCAGAATGACTAAGTATTTAAACAGAAATGAATATAGTAACTACCGCCCCTTCAAAACCCCCGACAAGTTCAGCTTATGAATAGGAATTAGGTAAGAAGAAAGCATCTCGTCTTTGTGAATTCCCAACTCCCCGGTTCCCCGAAAATCGACCATACAAATCTTTTCCGCTGTTTGTACCACTTCACCGATGCCATAATATTCAGGGCTTGGCCCGTAATACACCAGGTCACCCGTGCGAAGCGTATTTTTAGCCCTGCGGTGATAGGGGAGTATCACCGGGAGCAGGTCAAGCCGATAGGAAAGTTTGCGATTTCTTGAGAGTGCCATCACTCGTGCTGCTTTTGATGAATATGAATGCTTCTTTTCGAATCCGAAACATGTGAAATATCAACCCGGATCGCTTCTTCAGGGACCAGGGAATCAATAATTCCGGGCCATTCGATCAGGCAAACGCCCTCTCCATAAAAATATTCTTCAGCGCCAATTTCAAAGGCTTCCCGGACATTTTTTAGTCGGTAACAATCAAAATGATACACGGGAAGTTCGCCGGAATATTCATGGATCAAGGTATAGGTTGGTGAACTTACGCTTTCAGGATCAACTCCAAAATACGAAGCCACGCCCTTTACAAAATACGTTTTTCCGGCTCCCAGATCTCCTTCCAGGCACACCACATCTCCGGGCCGGAGTTTTTTACCCAGCTCATATCCGGCCTCAATGGTTTCCTCAACGGAATGACTTTCAATGGGTGCTGTCAAATCCATCAGCATAACAGAAGATTAAATTTTATGATCACTAAAGATAACATGGAATTGATACATCTTTAGCAAAAAAATTGAGTTTTCTGGTATTAAAGTGCGATAGTGTTAACGTGTTATCAAAATTGAAAATGGTAACACGTTAACACTATAACACCGCCGCACCGTAACACAAAAACTACTTCGGCCTCAATGTAGCAATGGGCAATATCATCTCCTCCATGGAGGCACCACCGTGCTGAAAGGTATCACGGTAGCGGTTTTGATAGCGGTGATAGTTGGTGGGATACACGAAGTAATAATCTTCCCGCGCGATCATATAATTATTGATGTTACCAACCGCAGGTAACCGGAATTGCTGAGGATTATCTATAAAGATGACTGAGTCAGACTCATCGGCTTTTAAATTTCTTCCATATTTGTAGCGGAGATTGGTAGCCGTGTCTTTGTCGCCATATACCTTGGTATCCCGTAAAGCCCGCACTGAGCCGTGATCTGTTGTGATAATCAGCGTCACATCTTCGTTGGCCAGACCTTTGAACATCTGTAACAGCGAAGAATGCTGAAACCAGGCTTCCGTTACCGATCGGAAAGCGGATACATCCGGAGCCAGTTCCTTGATGACGTCAGAGTCGGAGCGGGAATGCACAAGAGTATCTACAAAATTAAATACAAAAGCAGCCAGTTTTGATTGTGCATAACTCTGGATCTTCTCAGCTACCCTGCGGCCGCTTGTAGCGTTGAGCATCTTTTCATATTTAAAATTGATGTCGATGCCGTGGCGTTCAAGCTGTCGCTTTAATAACTCTTCTTCGTGGCGGTTCAGGGAGGTTTCATCCTGACCCTGTTGCCATAAGTCCGGGTACATCCGGTCAATATCAGCAGGATATAAACCCGCAAAAATGGAATTTCGGGAATAAGGAGTTGCAGTCGGTAAAATGGAATAGTAGAAATCCATATCAATGGAAAAGTAGTTGGAAAGAAAAGGTTCGAAGATCAGCCACTGATCATACCGCATGCAATCTATTATAAAGAACATCACGTGCTCATCCTTTTCGAGGCGGGGATTCACGTACTTTTCAAATATCTCCGGAGAGAGTGTTGGCCGGCTGTCACTATTGCCCATCCAGTCCCGGTATTCCTGATCTAAAAATTTCCCAAATTCTTTATTGGCCTGCTGAAACTGATCCGACAACACTTGCCGTAACCCCTCATCCCCGTTCCCAAGGTCAATTTCCCACTGGGTCAGCTCTTTATACACATCGATCCATTCCTTCCAGTGCGTGCCGGGGTGAATTCTTGAGGCCAGCTTATTAAACTGCCGCAAATAGATCTGCGCAGATTTTTCGGTTTGAATGCGGCTCCGCTCCAACAGCCGTTTAGTGGTCAATAAAATTTGGTGAGGATTTACCGGCTTGATGAGATAATCGGAGATCTTGCCGCCAATGGCATCTTCCATGATCGACTCTTCCTCACTTTTAGTGATCATGACCACAGGCAGGGAAGGTTGCAGAGACTTTATCTTTTCAAGGGTTTCGATGCCACCCATCCCGGGCATTTGTTCATCCAGGAACACAATGTCGAAGGATTCGGAGGAGATCAAACTTACGGCGTCATCACCGTTTGTGACAGGAGTGATTTCAAATCCCTTTTTTTCTAAAAATATAATGTGTGATTGCAGATGATCGATCTCATCGTCTGCCCAAAGTATTTTTGGCATGGAATTCCTGTCCGTTAATATTTGCTGCTGTATCCCAAAATACGAAAGACGCCTCTAATCTCACTTTTTTGGCACAGTGTTTAAATAATGATGAATAAATTGATTAATCCCTGAGGGTAATAAACGGCCGGATATTTTCCAGGCGTTTTTCCCCGATACCCTTAACGTTAATGAGTTCGTGGATGGAATCAAAGCCGCCATTCGCCTCTCTGTAGTCGATAATATTCTGAGCATAACTTGGCCCGATGCCATCTAACTTTTGCAGCTCAGCACTGCTTGCAGTATTGATATTTATCAAAATTGAAATGGTCGTTACTTCGGGATCAGGAATCATTTTTGCATCTGTAGCAGCGACCTGAGTTTCAGAAGACTGCTCATCGGCTTGATGAACTGTTACCGGCGGAAGATATTTTGCAGCATTTTCTTTCTCTTCTTGCTGAATAATCGTACTTCGCCTTTCAAATTCAGCAACAATCTTTTCATACTCCGCCGGGTCATATTGAAAAGAACGCTCCAAAAATATGGACATGGAAAATAAAACAACCAATATGCCTAATAGAAGACTAAAGGCTATACGTTCTTTCCTGGAGATCTGAAGTTTCTCCAGCCAGAAAAAAGCCTTCCGTTTTAGGTTATTGAGATTCATACACCTAATATGATTGTGGCAGGGCAAAAATTCAACGATAATTTTTAAAGATTGAAATTGCAGATTTTAGTAATCTTTTGACCGATACGGATGGGATCAAGGCCCTAATATTCTTGATTTGCGATTAACCGATTAGCGAATGATCGATTTAAGAAGGAGGGGTTGTTGTGAAAACAAGAGTGCCCTTGGCCACTACACCCCACGAAATCAATTCAGGAACAACTGAATTGATTGATCTCCCCTCCCCGATGGTCGGGACGCCAGCGCAAGGGGAGACTGCAGAATATCGAACAGGGGAACACTGAATATCGAAGTGTGTTAATCAATTCTGTATTCGTTATTGAATATTCCTCTGTTCAATATTCGGAGAGTCCTCCCTTGCCTGCCCCGTACCACTGTCGGGGAGGGAGGTGCCGGACTGAGCGAATGCGAAGTCTGGCGGAGGGTACCTATAGCCATGGGCGAAGCTTTTTATTATCCGGGGGCTATTGATATGTTACCCCTTCAGGGTAAGAAAAATCCCACTCCCGCTTGTTTCCCATTCAGGGATGTGGGATTTTTGGCAAAACCAATATCATGGCAGACATCCACACTTTTACATATCAGCATCAGCAGATCATCTACAAGAAAACCGGCGAAGGAAAACCGCTGGTGATCCTACACGGTTGGGGAAGCAGCAAGCGCGTAATGATGCCGGTTGCTGAAAGCCTGGCTCACCTGCGAACAAACTACGTGCTCGACCTGCCCGGCTTTGGTGATTCCCCCGACCCCCTCCGCGCATGGAGCATTGATGATTATGCCGATGCCGTTCAGGCTTTTATTGAATCTTTGGAGGAAGAAAAAGTGGATGTGCTTGTTCATTCTTTTGGAGGCAGGATTATCCTTAAACTCTGTGCCCGCGATTTTGGGAAAAAACATATTGATAAAGTACTGATAACAGGCGGTGCAGGAATGAAACCCAAGCGCTCCATAAAATTCTACATCAAAAAATATACAGCCAAGATTCTGAAAGCCCCTTTTATGATCCTTCCCGGTTCACTCCGTGAAAAAGCTTTGAATTGGCTGCGATCTACTACACTTTGGAAAGGCTTGGGTTCCTCCGATTACAGCGCACTATCCGGGGTGATGAGAGAGACCTTTGTTAAATCGGTTACCGAGTATCTGGAATCAACCTTGCCAGACATTCCGCATGAAGTGCTCCTGCTGTGGGGACGAAATGATGATGCTACCCCGATGTACCAGGGTGAGCGCATCGAAAAAGGAATTGAGAATGCAGTATTGGTGATCATAGAAGACGCCGGGCACTATGCTTTCCTCGATAAGCCCAAAGAGTTTGCACGGATAGCGGAAGCTTTTTATAAGTAGATATGAGACAAGAGGTATTAGATGTAAGATCTCTTCAAGCTGTCTTTTATCTTATGTCTAACATCTCATATCTATCGAGTTCGTACTTCACCCCAAGCTCTTCAATTTCCAGGCCGGCATTCAGCAAACTTATCCCAGCTTTCTGAGCCCGCTTACTGCTTTTGTCTCCATCAATTCCATAGATGGGGTCGTCGATGATGGGATAGCCCCACCGCTCAAGATGCAGCCGAATTTGGTGGGTACGGCCGGTTTTTGGGGAGCATTTTACAATGGCTGAACCTTCTCTTCGTACTGCCACTTCAAAATGGGTGACGGCTTCTTTGGAGTATTTAAGTCCCAGCTTACTTTCAAATACAAATCCATTTTTGCGACGGATGGGTGCATCAATGGTAAACGATTCTTCTTCAGGATTTCCGGAAACCACCGCATAATAGGTTTTCTTCACTTTCGACTCACTGAAGCAGATCATCGCTTTTTGAGCGAAGTCCTTATTTCGTGCAAACAGGACAAGGCCGGAAGTCACAGAATCCAGCCGGTGCACGATTCGCAGGTTTTGATATCCGTGTTCTTCCAGGATTCTGCTTAGCGAATTTTTGTTATATCGTCCGCCTGGATGCATAGGCATGGGGGCAGGCTTGTAAACAATCAGGTAATCTTCGGTTTCTTTCAGAACCCGAACTTCATCAGGAACAGACGGCTCTTTCACTTTAGGGTTATGATGAAAGATCTCATCCTGAAGTTTGAGGATATGACCGACAGGCACTTCCTTTCCATTTACCCCAACATGTCCATTTTGGATCTTGGTTTCCCAAACCTTCACCCCGTGAAATGGAAAGCGAGTGTGCATAAGATTGAGCAGGGTATCACCTTCAAATTCCGGCTTTACCTTAAATCGGTAGGTGATAGAATAGGGAGAGACAATGCGTACAGCTCTGTGTGAATACATATTAAATAAGGAAAAAAGCAGAACCTGCGAGCGTCCATAGGTCCTCGCAGCGTTCGGTGAATAGGGAGTGGAAATAAATACTTTTTAGTGTTTGATTTCGGCCTGCCGGCTTCAAGTCCGTCTGACCGTTCTGAGTTTGACTGCCATGCTAAACCAGACACATCCATCAGACGGGCTATCCTCAGATAGATTCAATAGAATACTTTTTATTTCGAATCAAGGTTAATTATAGAGTTACTATGAGCATCCAACGGGTCGTTCCTTGAAGTCCTCTCCGAAATAATTATACCACTTGCGGAATGGCTTGAAGGCATTTTCAGGATCAAACGGGCGTTTGTATTCACTTTGGCGACACTCCTCACTGCAGCAGCCTTCCATTTGATGAGCACCTTCCTCTGAGCACACAAACAGCTTGTTGCATTCCATATTCGCACAGTTGATATAGGTATCAGCCGGTTTTCCGGTGATCTCGCATCGGGCGATGGGCTCAAGGTCCTGTGGATTGACAGGTACTACAAGCCGGTCATCAAACACAAAACACTTTCCTTTGAAATGTTTCCCGCCTTCTTCTTTGGCATAGCGCAGGATTCCGCCATGCAGCTGATTTACATCTTCCCATCCGCTTTCCTTCATCAGCACAGAAAATTTCTCACAGCGAATGCCGCCGGTGCAGTACATCAATACTTTTTTGTCTTTGGGGATGTCGGCTTCTTCCATCCATTTTGGGAAGTCGTAAAAATTCTCAACACCGGGCTGAATGGCTCCTTTAAAGTGACCGATTTTGGATTCGTAATTATTGCGGACATCGATCATCACATAGTCTTCCTCTTCCATCACCCTCCGCCATTCCTGAGGCTCCAGGTAATTCCCTCCATTTTCGGGATTAACATCATCTACGTGCAGGGCTACAATTTCATCCCGGGTCTTAACGGTCAGCCTTGGGAAGGGAATGTAATCCGATTCATCCTGTTTGAACCCGGTATCCTCAAAGCCGGGCAGCGACCACAAGTAATTCTTGTACTCTTCGATCTGCTGAACGGTGCCGGCCGCCGTGCCGTTGATTCCCTCATCAGAGATATAGATCCTTCCTTTCAGGCCGATCTCTTTGCAGAATTTTTTGTGAGCTTTGCAAAATCGCTCCGGCTCGTCGATGGTCTGGAAATTGTAGTAAAGTATAACTTGAAACATTTTTCTCTTAAATTGTAAGAACTGATAAACTCTTGCGTTCAATATTATCGAATCCCAAAGTTAAGGAAAATCCAAACAATGCATAAGGTCCGGAATCAAATTAAAAAAGCAGCATTTGCTTTAGGTATGGTGCTGACTTTCGGTTCTGCCCTGGCTTTTGGACAAGTGCGTATTGAGGAGCCGAAGCTGCTTGATATTCAGCAGGCGTATCAGCGGGGAGAAATTGATGTGGACCGGGCGGTGCTTGAACAATTTCGGATATTATATGAACCCTCAGATACGGATATAAGGCAAAATCCTGTTGAAAAATGTGGGACTCCGATCTCCATGTTTTTACACCGCCACAGCCATGAGATCTCAGAAAAAACGAAGAGTAAGATTGAAGAATACCGTTCGGGAAAAGTCATCTCACAAGATATGCTTGCGGAGGAAAGGTATATTTCTCCCTCCGGCAAGTTTGAGATCATTTATCAAACATCCGGTCAGAATTCAGTTCCATTGGAAGATAATGACGATGACTACGGTCGGAATGGAATTCCTGATTATGTTGATCGGGTGGCTGCAAGTGCTGATTCCTCATATCGGCATTTAGTTATGAATATTGGATATCCTGATCCTATTCCTTCAGGTACTCGCTATCGTATCGAGGTTGAAAATTTGGTCTTTTATGGCGAGACAAGACCAAATTCTGCAGAACCTTCCGGCACATATATTCGAATAGAAAATGATTTTGCAGGATTTCCCCCAAACTCACATCCTGAGGGGGATGTGGTAGGTGCCATTTACGCAACCATGGCCCATGAGTTCAAACATGCCATTCAATACATTCAGAACAACTGGTCGGGGGAGAATGATCTGTGGGCCGAAATGGATGCCACGCTTGTAGAAGAAGTGGTGTACGATGATGTAAATGATTACTACAACTATATCGATAATTTTTCGACGGACCTGTTTTCAAGCCCTTCAACTTCACTGATCCCTGGTTCGTATGAAGACATCACCTGGGCACTATTTTTCGAAGAATACATTGGGCCGGATTTTTGGGTGGAAGTGTGGGAGCGAATTGAAGCTCAGCCTTCCATACTTTTTCTGGATGCGGTTGAAAATGAGCTGAACCTGCTTGGGTATGATTTTGATGAAGAGGTGGTCAGATCCTATATGTGGCATTTTGTATCTGGGGATTTAACTGGGCGAGATGATTATGGTTTTGAAGAAAAAAATGCGTATCCAACTCCTCAACTTGATCATTCTTATCCCTCAGTACCGAATGGTGAATTGCATATGGGAGAATTGGCTCGGATTTCTTCACGATATTTTGAAATTACACCTGCAGCAAACGATAATGGGTTGGTTGAAATTGCAGTTGATTTTGACAGCTCACAAGTGGGTGTGGGTTTGATTGCATATTTGAAAACCGGGGAAACAAAAGAGATCATTTCAACAGGAAGAGATAAAGCTCAGGTTTATGTTCCAACCAATTTCATATGGTCTGAAATTGACCGGCTGGGCGTTGTGATCACAAATTTTGATACAGAAGTAAAATCTGACAATCTGTTTTTTACAGTTGGAAAGTCCGGACAAGTTGTTACTATCAGGGATCCGAAGTTTACTGACTTGCCGGAGCAAATTGCAGCTTATCAAAACTATCCCAATCCATTCAATCCAGAAACAAAAATAACTTTTGATCTCCCCATATCTGCATACGTAAGGTTAGAAGTGTTTGATATAATGGGAAGAAAAGTAGGCACCTTAGTCGATGAGTTTAGGCGCCTGGGCAACTACACAGAAACTTTCAATGCCGGTCGTTTGAGTTCAGGTGTCTATTTATATAGGCTTCGTATTGACCAGAAAGTGTTTATAAAAAAAATGATACTGGTTAAATAGTGCGACCGTGTTAAACACATAAACACTTTAACACGTTACCACACAAACACGGACAAGCTATTTAAGAGGTGGTAAGATCTTTCCTTTGACCTCTCCAAATCCTACACGGAAGCCATCGCCTTGGGCAAACCCGGTCATGATCACTTCGTCACCGTCCTCCAGAAAAGTTCGTTTTTCTCCCGAGGGCAGTTTGAGAGGTTTGGTTCCTTTCCAGGCAAGTTCCAGCATACTGCCGTAAGAATCTTCTGTTGATCCGCTGATGGTTCCTGAACCGTAGAGATCGCCCGGCTGAATATTACACCCGGTGATGGTATGATGGGCAATCTGTTGAGCCATGGTCCAGTAAAGGTGCTTAAAATTGGAAGTGCAGATCTTGTGAACTGCCTCCGACCGTTCTGTTTTCAACAATACTTCAAGCTGAATATCGAAGGTGGTTCGTCTTTTTTGATGAAGATAGGGTAATGGCTTCGGGTTTTGAGAAGGGCAGTCTATTTTGAAAGGCTGCAGAGCCTCCGTGGTTACGATCCAGGGCGAAATGGAGGTTGCCCAGTTCTTGGCAAGAAAAGGCCCCAGCGGCTGATATTCCCACTTTTGAATATCACGGGCGCTCCAGTCGTTCACCAATACTAACCCGAAAATATGATCGTTGGCATCATCTACAGGAATGGGTTCTCCAAGAACATTCCCGGGGCCGGTGAAGAAACCGACTTCCAGTTCAAAATCCAAATTTTTGGATGGGCCGAAAATTGGCTGGTTCGAATCATCCGGTATAGTTTGTCCTTTTGGCCGGTGAAGCTTCGTTCCGCTTAATACAATGGAACTCGCTCTTCCGTGATAGCCCACCGGCAGATATTTCCAGTTTGGGAGCAGTGCATTTTCGGGATCACGAAACATGGAGCCTATATTGCGTGCATGCTGTTCGGAAGAATAGAAATCGGTGTAATCCCCAATTTGAACCGGCATGGTCAACTCAACTTCTTCTTGTTTTTTGATTGCCCGCCCGCGAAGCAGTTCATCATCTCTGAGTGTAGGAGTTTCCTCAGAAAGCACATGTTGAAGGGTTTGGCGCGCTTCCATCCAGGCAGATTTGCCGAGACTCATAAAATAGTTGAGGGTTGAATCCTGAAATACAAATTGATCCTTAAGTTCCGGCCCGTCAAAAAAACCTTCCTCATCCAGTACAAAAAGATCGATGATATGGTCTCCAATAGCAGAACATAAGTGGATCTCTCCATTCCCGGTTCTATAGGCTCCGTAGGGGAGATTCTGAATAGGAAAGTGGGAATCGGGTGAAACGGGGATAAAAGATTTAAGCATCTTCTCAGGTATTAGCGCTTTTGAAATAAGGTGCTCAATTATAAGCATCCTTAATGAACCGAAAAATCTATAATTAAACCAAAGGATGAGTATGTTTATAAAATTGCTTATTTCAGTGTTTTAACATTTATTCTAATCAAAGTTGGTTAAACATTAAGCACAGGCACGATATGACGAAAACGGAGGTACTTAAAAAACTTGCAGAGCAGCTTGATCTCACTCAGGCTGACACTGAAAAACTGTATGATTCTTTTGTAGATGGGGCTACAACCTTGCTTGCCATGAACAAAGGATTTACCCTTCCGGGGCTTGGAAGCTTCCATTCGGAAGTACGGGCTGAACACAGATCTTACAATCCCCATTACAAACAAATGATGATGATCCCGCCCAAGAAAGTGGTGCATTTTAATCAAAGCAGCACCCTCAAGGCTGAAATTAATGAGGAGAATGATGAGCAATAAGGTAACCTACGCAGAGATCATTGAGGCACTTTCCCGTACAACCGGGTTCAGTAAACAGAAAAGTGAAGCATTCGCTAAAGCACTGATCGCTGAGGTTAAAGCAGAACTTCAGGAAACAGGGAAGGCTTCCATAACAAATTTTGGAAGTTTTAAAGTTAAGGAAGTGGCTGAGCGGCAGGGACAGAATCCTCAGACCGGGGAACCCATCACTATTCCTGCGCACAAGCGTGTTACTTTTACCCCATATAAAGCGTTACGGGAGGAGGTGAATGCTAAATATGCCCATCTGGAAAGCGAACTGATCGGGGAGAAAAAAGAAAAGCCGGAGACAAAAAGTGGAGCAGCATCGGCTATATTCGAAGAAGAGAAACTTCCGGACCCGGATCTTGAAACAGATGATGTGGTTAAAGAGGAACCGAAGTCATTTAAACGAAAGGAGCATGCTCGCGGCAATAACACCGGCTTGATCATGGTTGCGGTGCTGGTTTTAGTGATCGTTGGGTTGGCCTCGGCCTGGTTTTTATTGAGAACAGACGACCCCGCGCAAACAGCCATGAATACCTCTTCTGAAACAAAGGCTTCTTCACAGAATGAAACAACAGCAAAACAAGAGCCCGTGTCTGAGGAAACCGAGTCCCCACAAAATCCGGAATTGGCAGGACAAACCTCATCCGAAACGGCTAAGGATGGAAATATCTATCAAGTGAAAGAGGATGAATGGTATTGGGTGATCTCAAGAAATGCATATGGAAAAGCTCATTTCTGGCCTCTGATATTTGAAGCGAATTTCAATCGTGATACTCATCCGGATTCTCTGGAAACCGGCACTTTGCTTAAGATCCCGGCATTATCGGGTACGCCTGATAATCTGACTGCCGAAGACTACGCCAGGCTGGCATCGGGAGCAACACTTGTATCCTCAGCCTATGAAAATTTTGGGAAACTGGATAAAGCGAAAGAGTACGCGAGGTACGCAGATAAATGGAACCGAAACAGTCAATAGCAGTTACATAGTTACGAGATCAAGCAGAATGGAATCTGCGATCTTAAGTCCGTTACTGGTTAGTGATATGCGTTCGTCAAGTTCGGCTTTACCTTCCGTTTCCAGCTTTTGCAGGTATTTTTTTTGGATAGCATTAAACTCAAAATGATAGAGATTTTTCAGCTCTTCAAGGGAAAGTCCTTTTTGGGTTCGCATCCCCAGCATCAATCGCTCTTCTGCAAGATCTGCCAAAGTTAAGCTTTCCGGCTCATATGGAGTTTCCCAGCCTTGCTTTAAATAAGATCGGAGGTCAGGTTTATTGCTCCACCGCCGGGCTGATTTACGGCCCTCCTCCCACCAAAAAGAATGAGCACCGGGCCCTAACCCCAGATAATTTTCATGGCTCCAGTAACTGGAATTATGCAATGCTTCTCTGCCCGGATGTGCGTAATTGCTGACCTCATATTGATAAATACCGGCACTTTTCAGTTTCTCAACTACGAGATCAAAATGATGAGAAACCGTATCATCTTCGGGAGGAGTGATACGCCCTAATTTCACCTGCTTTCCCAATCGGGTTTGAGGCTCCACCGTCAGCGAATAGGCTGAAATATGAGGCGGGTTGAATTGCAAAAGCGTATCTATATCTTGCGCAAGAGATTCTAAAGTCTGCCCGGGATTTCCGTAGATCAGGTCAGCGGTGAAGACATCAATATCAGAAGCTTTCAAAAGTTCGAGACATTTCAGAGCTTCATTTGATGTATGTGCCCGATTCATGAATTTCAGGAGTTCGGAATCAAAGCTCTGCACACCCATGCTTGCCCGGTTAATTCCGGCTGATCTTAATCCCGATAGAAATTCTTTACTAACATCATCGGGGTTCATCTCCAGAGTAACTTCCTTCAGGTCAAGTTTAAAAACCGAATCGATCGTTTCCAGGATAGTTCCCACTTGTGAAGGAGTAAGCAAGGAGGGCGTTCCACCGCCAAAGTAGATCGTTTGAATGGGTTCTTCGGTAAATCGTGAGATTTCTTTGGAATGAATTTCCCGAATCAGTTCATCCACAAAATCCTGTTTATGCTGTTGCCGGGTTACGAAGTAGAAATCGCAGTACGAGCAGGCTTGTTTGCAAAAAGGAATATGGATGTAAAGACCGCTCATGGGGGGGATTTTTAATGCTAAATTTTAAATGTGAAATGAGGTCATTTCACATTTAAAATTTAGCATTAATAATTACTTAGTATAAAAAGGATTTTCGTCGTACTGATCTTTTTGCTGATAAGCGCGGGAGTATTTTATGTAATTAGCCGCATATTTTGGGATGGATGCCAGTTCTTCATCGGTTAGTTGCCGTATTTTTTTTGCCGGCGAACCCATATACATATAGCCGCTTTCCAGGGTTTTTCCGGGAGGAACCAGCGTTCCGGCAGCCACTATCACATCCGGCTCAATCACAGCCTTATCTAAAATCGTTGCATTGATGCCAATCAGTACCCGGTCTTTGATGGTACATCCGTGAACCACGGCCCCATGCCCAACAGTAACTTCGTTACCAATTATAGTTGGCCCGGTTTGATTCATTACGTGAATGCAGACGTTATCCTGCACATTACTTCGGTCTCCAATCTGAATGTAGTTCACATCCCCGCGAATGGTAACGTTGAACCAAACGCTGCTTTCGTTACCAAGGGTTACATCCCCGATGATATCGGCACTTGGAGCCACAAAGGCGGTTTCATCAAATTTAGGAGTACTCTTCAGAAATTCGTAGATCATGGAGATGGCGGCTAGTACATTTTACATTTATATAAGATATGAATATCCAACATCCAATATCCATCACGGAATGATCAAGTTTTCATCCTTGGATATTAGATTTTCTGTTTTTCATATTTCGTTTGGCAGTATCGATACTAGTGAAGAATATTGAGATTAGCTCATCACATTCAACTAAGGCTTGATATGCTTTTTTGTGTTCAAGTAAAGGTTTTTCTTTGATGATGGTTAGTGCAATGAATGACTCTCTGAGTTCTTTTAAACCGATTTTCATTTTATGTACAAAGTCTTTTCTGGATTCTGCCGCTTGTGCCTCTCCATATATAAAAGCGGGTGCTGTTCCAGATCGTACTAATTGATTCTTGAAGTGTCTTCCCGTGTAATTTTTAGGAAGCATTTCAACAATTTTCATGATCAGGATGGCGAATTTCACAAGTCTGTTTTGCAGATCAAATTTTTGATTTTTCATGATACTATTCCTTGAATTATAAGTTAGAGGGAATATCCAATAACCAATATCCATCACGGAATGATGAAGTTGATAATCCCTGGATATTGAATATTCCGTATTGGTTATTGGATGTTCAAAAGAGTCCTTCACTCCTTAAGCTTACAAAATTATATCCCGCGACGATCACATGGTCATCTACCGGAATCCCAAACAGTTTTCCGCATTCGGCGATGCGCTTGGTGAGCTGGATATCGGCGGTAGAGGCTTTGTTATGTCCCGACGGGTGGTTGTGAATGAGGACGATGGAATTTGCTTCATTCAGCACGGCCTGACGCATAACCTCGGCTGTATCCACAATGGTTGCTGTTTTTCCGCCGTTGCTGATCTTGGAAAAGCCCATTAATTTTTTGGTGTTATCGAGAAAGCCGACGATAAAAGTTTCTTTAGTAAGATGACGGAGTTTTGGTGCAAAGTAGGCGTTTACATCTTCGGGGGAAGTGATCTGAATTTCTTCTCCCAAAGCGGCCACCTGCAACCGTCGGGCAAGTTCAAATGCTGCTTCCAGCGTGATGGCCTTCACTTTGGCAATACCGGGAATTACCTTCAGCGCCTGCCAGTCTTTGCGCACCAAATTGTGCAACCCGCCAAACTGACTGAGTAAGGCTTTGGCGGTATCAATGACGTTCATTTTTTTGGTGCCGGTGCGGATCAGGATGGCAAGGAGTTCGGAGTCGGAGAGGGCATCGGCGCCGTAATTCATAAGCTTTTCGCGAGGCTGTTCATCGGGGAGCATCTCTTTGACGGTGCGCTTGTGGAAATGTTCTACGGAAAAGGATTCTTCAAAATTCATGGCTCTAAGGTTGGTTTATTCTTTCTTAGTCAGAGCGATGAAAAGGCAATTCCTTACAGAATTTTTTTCGTTATTGGAGAATGCGACCGTTACTCAAATAACGAATAACTATTGATGTCGCATACAACATCCATGCTTCGCTAAAGGCGAGATCCTTCTCCCGAAGCCTCGGGATCAGGATGACTGCTTTTTTTTACGTCATCACTGCTTAATTATAAAGTCATTCTGAGGGTACCCCCCCCCGAAGAACCTTGCGTAGTTAGGCTGCGAATTTAGTCCCGGCTGGCAATCCAGTGCTTCGCAAATGGCTTCCAGGGTAGAAAACCGAATGGCCCTAGTTTTACCAGTCTTAAGAATAAAAATTAATGCTTATGGTCATTCCCGTGGAGACGGTAATCTAATATTTGCCATTACTTCAGTATTCAATTCCTGGTAAAGCATAAGATTTCGGACATCACCGACAAAGATGTCGGGACAGGTTCGCTGTGAAATGACCCTGCACCGTGTTCAAGAGATTGTCTAAATAATATCGAATTCAGGTTTTATAGTATGATCAGGCTATTTAAGACAAGGTGTAAACAACAAGGAGTTGCAACCCCTTGCCCACATTACATACCTGACTCCACATAGGCTTTTTGGGCAGAAAACTAATTTTTATTTGTTTTGTAAAATAATGTAACAAAATATTCTCCGTGTACTCTTTTACTATGTGCGTATTGCATACCTGAAAATGCTTTCGCATGCAACGCAATATTTAATAAATTGGGTATGACACTCATCTTTCAGAAGTGAAATGCGACCATGAATTACAGCTATTTTATTACCCATGTATGCCTGTGCGCCGCCCTGCTTTCTTCTTGCAAGCTATTTGGCGGGTGCGATACCGGCCGCCGCCGGGCCATAAAACCGACAGCTATGATATTTACATCTCCTCACTGGGTGTGGGCGAGGGCTATATGGTGAATGTAGGCAGCAAAGCGGTGTATTGTTTAACCATACCTTAAAAAAATGGAGTAAAAGCGATGAACAGGACCATAAAACAAATATTTTTTTATATAACCGGTATTTTATTGGTATTAGTGAACGTATCCTGCAATCTTACCAAATCGAACGACGAGGAGCCTGTAGAGCTTCCCAAGCCACAGCTTGTTTGGGAAGCAGCGCTTTTAGGAGATCTGGACAGCCCGCCGCCCGTGATTGAAGACAGTAGTGTATTCATTGCAAATTCAACAGGGTTAGCCCGGCTTTCTATTGCTGACGGATCCCTGAAATGGGAAACGACTTTTTCTCTGGAAGACGGCCGGCCACAGGTAATCGGGAAAATAATATCTGATCAGAACCATCTGTACATCAGGCGGGCAAATAGTATTTCTGCCTACCTAAAAGCGGATGGCGTGCAGGTATGGTCAACTGCTCTGGATGATACCGTCAGATATAATGAGCTTTCTCCCGGTACGGTACTCCTGGATCAAAATTCTTCCCAACTGTTTGTAACCACGCGCAGCGAGCTTTTAATAATCAACAAACAAGATGGGGGGGTAAAGAGCAACGTATTGCTCCGCAGTTGCCGTCCACGCAGGCATCTCCTCAACAAATACTGGTACCGATAGTATCCTTTACGGATGATAAGCGGGCCTATGTGCTAACCTCATTTCAAGAGCAGTCCTCCGGGAAGCTCAAAGGCCAGCTTTATGCATTCGACACTGTTAACGGGAATCTATTGTGGGATTATCCCCTTCCCGGAACGTTACCGGATGACGTACTAAGCCGAACCCCAGTGCTGCGCTTGTCTCAAACGGCGGATAAAATTCTGGCCCTAACAGGTTCCGGTATTTTTGCTGTAAACGCGGCCACAGGAGAACCGGTATGGACGTACAGTTTTACCGAGCAATCAAATATAAACCTCGGGAAGGTTCTGTGGAATAATGAAAGCTATATTATTGCAGGCCTCGGCGACGGGCGCATTCTTAAGTTATCAACTCTTGATGGCACCAAGGTATGGGAGACACCCATTTTGGAAGGGTTACTTTCGGAATGGATGGCCGAAACAGATGGGCGTCTCTATTTTTCCATAGGTCTTTTATCATTAAGCAGGTCAATGAGAGTTTTGGACAGTGATTCGGGAGAAATACTGTATGCCTATTCGCGTTCAGATTTTGGTATTGCTTCCCCGGAGGGCTTTACAACAGCCTTTAATGCTTCTGGCGAGTATATCATAAATGCAGGGGTGTTGAATGTGTATGGATTTAAGCTCCCTGAATAGAGAAAAGTCAATAACACGGCCTATTAGAATCAGATCCAATTCACTCAAAACTAATGTAATAAATTGTTGCTTCAAGAAACCGAAGCCGTGAAAAAGCTAAATGGACTGAGTTGGCCAATTTCGCACCAATGCAGAGCACAGTCTGGAAGAATATCCAATAACCAATATCCATCACGGAATGATGTAGTGAATCCCCTTGGATATTGAATATTCCGTGTTGAGTGTTGGATATTCCTTTTTTCCATTATATAAGAAAAGTCCTTTAGGGCCTTCAGAAAAAACTGGCGAGATTCAAATCTCCGCCTTCGCGGGTATGACCTTGGGAGAGAATATCCAATAACCAATATCCATCACGGAATGATCAAGTGAATCCCCTTGGATATTGAATATTCTGTGTTGGATGTTCGAGGTTCTACTCGGTCCCACCCATTAACGGTTCATTAAACGCACGGATGCTGGAGTTGGGCAATCCTTCCGGGTAATTATCCTTTACCATCTGGAGGGCATCGATCACCATTTTGAGGTGGAGTTCTTTGGAGTTTTGGTAGAACGACTGTGCATGTTCAGAAAGTTTGGGTTTTCCGTGGAGGGGCTTGTCACTTACGCAAAGAAGAGTGGCATGGGGAATACGATATCGAAAACCATTGGTAGCTACGGTAGAAGATTCCATATCGATGGCAACACTTCGGCTCATATGAATTTCCTCAACGGTGCGCGCTTTTGAGAATTCCCAGTTTCGGTTGGCTGTGGTGTACACGGTTCCAATACGGTGAGTCATTTCATTTTGGTCCATAACTTCCTGCATATATCGGTTCAGGATGTAATTGGGCGAGATAGGGATTCCAATCGGGAAAAGGTCATCCAGTACTTTATCAGCACGGTAATATCCGTTGGCAAGCACAAAATCGCCGATATCCTGGTGATTGCGCAATCCACCGCAGTGGCCGACCATCACCATAGCATCCGGTCGTAAAACGCCCACATGATCGGTAATGGTTTTGGCGTTAGATGGTCCCACCCCGATGTTCACCAATGTAAGGCCGGAGTTGTTTTCCATCTTGTGATGGTAGGCCGGCATCTGAACACCTGCACGGGCCGGTTTCTCACAGTCGGGGAACATCTCCAGAAAAACTTCCACGTGCATATCATAATTGGTAAATAGAATGTATCGCTGAAAATCTTCTGGCCTGGTGCCGGTATAATGTTGCAGGCGGTCGAGGGAGATATCGATCCGTTCTGCGCGGAACAGGAAGAGTTTCTTTTGGGTGATGTCCCAATCACTTTCGTCTAAATTATCAAAGAGGTCCGGATTGTTCATCGCCAAGGCCTCCCGGGAAGGCTTTACAAATACTGTTGCTCCATTATCCACCAACCGCTCAATTTCACGCTTCAAATACCAGCGATATGCGGCGGGTTGAGCAAGCTCTCCATCTATGACAGGATTGTGCTTACTCCAAGTGCGCTCAACGATCAGCTTAGGATATTTTCCTGAAGCATAAATTTCTTCCATCAGATCGCACGCTTTAACAATAGCTTTTTTAAGTTCTTTCTCCGAGGAAAATTGATCTTTAACCAATTTGAGCGTTTCTGACATTTATGAAAAACCGTGATTTTAAATTTACAATTGAGCCGTGGGTCACCACGAATGAAGAACTTAAATATACGACGAATATCTTCAAACTTTTAAGTCGTAATATGAAGTTAGAGTCCGAGGGGAAAGAAGCCCGGTTTTCAATTATTGAGGCGCCCGAATGGATGAATGTGATTCCGCTTACCCCGGAAAATAAAGTCGTATTGGTAGAACAATACCGCTATGGCATTGAAGCGCCTACCCTGGAACTGCCCGGCGGCATGGTGGACCCCGGTGAAACCCATGACGAAACGGCCAGAAGAGAACTTTTGGAAGAAACCGGATTTGCGGGTGATGAATGGCATTATTTGGGAAAAGTAAGTTCAAATCCCGCTTTTTTGACAAACTATACACATCTATATGTAGTGAAAAACTGTCGTAAAATTCAGGAACAGAAATTAGATGGAAACGAACGCATCAACGTGCACCTACTGCCGCTGGATGATTTTTTGGAAATGGTGCAGGAAGGTACGGTTCACCATTCGCTGGTGGTGGCAGCTGTGGCAAAATTTTTACTGTGGGAACGTACTTCGGCTCGCTGAGCTGGTAGATTTTTCAAGAAGCTTTCTCAAGCCGTTCTGCCAGCCACACCTTGATGATGGATTGACGTGTAACACCCAATCGTTTGGCTTCCTGATCCAAAAGTTCAACCATCCATAGAGGGACATCAACATTTACTCTTTTCAAATCCTGAGAAGAGCGCTTGGCTTTTTTGATATCGAGCATCTCAGTGATATCCTTAGTGGGGTCAAATTTTTCATCAAATTCAGAGGCTTTCATAAAGTTCCATCTCCTCCTCGCGAGATCTTCGAACATGGTGGCTTTTACCATTCAATTAAAGTTAAAATAGTGATGTCTGGTCGATTAGCTGAATCTGTGTTCTGTTAAATGTTAAATTAAGATACAATTGGCGTAATCTCTTTCTTTAAAGAATCGCCAACTTCATCATAAGTTATTTCCAGTTCGTAGCGGTCTTGAAGCCTCAGCCAAAATTCAGGGGAGGTCTTTAGGGCAAGCCCAAAATGAATGGCAGTATCTCCGGTGATGGCGCGTTTCCCATTTACAATTTGGTTTACCCGATTGGCCGGTACTTTTATAATTCGGGCAAATTCACGTTGAGAGATGTTCATTGGATCCAAAAACTCTTCTTTTAACATCTCACCTGGGTGAACAGGGGCTAACTTTTTCATGATTTCCTCATTAATGATAATCTATAATTTCAACATTGAACGCATCACTGTCTTTCCATTCAAAAGGGTTCTCGCAGATTTCCGCAAAGGATATCGCAGAGTTTCGCTGAATAGCGATGCGTATTGATAAAAGATTATCTGCGAAACTCAGCGGGTTAATCGGCGAGCCTCTGCGAGAAAAAAAGGAGGGATTGATTTTAAACATGTCAACTGATCCGTTTTTATCTTCGAAAACACAGTTTTTTTTAATTTTAAAAACGTTTAGGACGTTATTGATTTAACATTATTTTTCCAATTAAAATGGATTGTAATTGTTTAAATAAACTAAGGGGATGTACGCATTGTTAAGTATAAACGGGAGGTTCCTGCAGGCTTTCCGAACGAGAAGGTAAGAAGGGATCCATCCCTATCCTCGTGCCTGTTGCCTTGCGCCGGCACGGAGAACCTCGGCTTTTCATCAACAAAATAAATCTGCTAAATCAACAGATCGGATCACAAAACTACTGAAACCGAACGATTCCCTTCTTACTTTCAGTTACCGTATCCCATCAACAAAGAATAAATAAACTAACATTATGATTGAACAAGGCACAAAGGCGGATCTTGATTTCACAATAAAAGCTGTTCAAAACGGAGAAGAAAAAGAGATCAACTTCAAAGACCTGCTGGACAAACCAACCATCGTATCTGTTTATATGAAGAACAACACCAGTGGCTGTGACCGGCAAACCAAAGACCTGGCCGATGAAGCTGAGTGGTTTACTGAAAAAGGATATAATCTCGTGGCCATAAGTAAAGACACTTGTGGTTCTCATAAACGCTATGCCGAAAAGCAAGACATCGATTTTATTCTCGTTTCAGATCCTGAGTATAAGTTTGCGGAAGCCACCGATTCTGTAGTTGAAAAAAAGATGTATGGAAAGACTTTTACGGGTCCCTCTCGTTCGGCCTTTGTTATTGATACAGATGGTACTATTTTGGGAACTATCAAAAAAGTGAATACCAAAGACCACGCCGGAGAGTTGAAAGAGCTGGTCGAACAATTGAATTAATCCCTGTTTTTACATGAAAAGTCTCGTAATTGTAGAGTCCCCTACGAAAACTAAAACCATCAAGAAATACCTGCCCGATGGGTATATAGTGGATTCCTCTATGGGTCACATTCGTGACCTCCCTTCCTCTGCCAAAGAAATTCCCGCCAAATATAAAAAAGAGAGCTGGTCGAATTTAGGCATCAATGTGGACGACCGTTTTGATCCCTTGTATGTGATCCCGTCTTCAAAAAAGAAAGTGGTCACGAGACTCAGGAAATTGCTCAAAGATGCAGATGAATTAATCCTCGCTACGGATGAGGATCGTGAGGGAGAAGCAATTTCATGGCACTTGCTTGAGATCCTGAAGCCCAAAGTTCCGGTGAAGCGCATGGTGTTTCGTGAGATCACTAAAGAAGCCGTATTGAATGCCCTTGAAAATACCCGCGATATTGACATGAACTTGGTTCATGCCCAGGAAACACGACGCATTTTGGATCGCCTGGCAGGATATACTGTTTCGCCATTGTTGTGGAAAAAGATCTCCCCCGGCCTTTCAGCAGGGCGTGTACAATCGGTAGCTGTTGAGTTCCTTGTTGAACGCGAACGCGAACGCATGAAGTTCAAAAGCGCGACCTATTATGATTTGAAGGCACAGCTTCACAAAGAAGGAGATAAAGACAAGTTTGATGCGGATCTCACACATCTCAACGAAAAGCGCCTGGCCAGCGGTAAAGATTTTGATGAAAATACCGGCAAGCTCAAGAAACCTGATTCCGTTGTTTTGCTGGATGAGGCTAAAGCCAAGGATCTGGTTGATGATCTGAAAGAAGCCAGCTGGTCAGTCATAAATGTGGATGTAAAAACGCAGAAGCGAAATCCATCTCCTCCATTTATTACCTCGACACTTCAGCAGGAAGCCAACCGTAAATTCGGTTTCTCTGCACGCGACACGATGAGTGTGGCTCAGAAATTATATGAAAAAGGTTTTATCACCTATATGCGTACCGATTCCACCCAACTATCGGGGCAGGCGATTGGGGCAGCCCGCGATGCGGTGACTGAGGAATATGGCGAAGAATATTTATTTGAGCGAGTCAGAAATTACAGTAAGAAAGGGAAATCTGCACAGGAAGCTCACGAGGCTATTCGTCCTTCAGGATCAAGATTTGTGAAACCTGATAAAGCGGGATTACGTGATCGTGAATTTAAATTATACGACCTGATCTGGAAGCGAACTATTGCTACCCAGATGGCAGAAGCCGAGCTGGAGTTCACCAACGTGACCATCCGTGCTGCCAATAATGGAACGGATGCTGATTTCCGTGCAAGCGGTAAAAAGATCCTATTTCCGGGATTTTTCCGTGCGTATGTGGAAGGAAGCGATGATCCGGAAGCGGCACTGGAAAATCAGGAAAACTTTCTTCCTGCAATGAACGAAGGCGATGCAACCGCTCTGGATGACCTGAATTTCGTGAGTCATGAAACCAAGCCGCCGGCACGATTTACCGAAGCTACCTTGGTTAAAGAACTGGAGAAACGCGGTGTTGGCCGGCCAAGTACCTACGCCTCCATTATCAGTACCATTCAGGATCGCGGATATGCCAAAAGTGAAGGAAAAATGCTGATCCCTACTTTTACCGCTTTTGCAGTTTCATCTCTTCTTGAAAAACATTTTCCTGATCTGGTGAACAGTGATTTTACTTCTGCCCTGGAAGACAAGCTGGATGCAGTAGCAGCAGGAACTCAGGATCCTGTTAAATATCTTGACGACTATTATAAAGGTGAAAATGGCCTTAAAGCCAAAGTAGATACCCAGGAAGATAAGATTGATCCCCAGGAAGCTAAATTGCTGGATCTGCCACTGGACGGGCTTGAAGGAATAAAAGTAGCGGTTGGAAGGTTCGGACCGTATGCCCGTATGGAAAAGAATGGTGAGGATGTAACCACATCGCTGCCAAACGACATGGATCCGAGCGACATCACCAAGGAAAAGCTTGAAGAGCTGATCAAGATATCGGAGGAAGAGGACAAGCCAATCGGGGAAGATCCTGAAACCGGTGATCCAATTTTCTTGCTATCGGGGAGATATGGCCCTTATGTTCAGCGGGGTGAAGTGACAGAAGAAAATAAAAAACCGAAGCGCGTTTCCCTGCTAAAAGGCATGGAGCCCAAAGATGTAGATTTGGATCTGGCACTGCAATTATTAGAGCTTCCGCGTGCGTTGGGAGAGCATCCTGAAGATGGTAAAGTGGTAAAAGCAGGTGTTGGTCGTTATGGCCCTTTTGTGGTTCACGACGGAAAATTCAAGTCCATTCCTAAATCGGACAGCGTATTGGATATTGAGCTTGACCGTGCAATTGAACTGCTGAAACAAAAGTCGAATTCACGCCGGGGAAGCAACGAGATCAAAGACCTTGGAAAACATCCCGAGACAGACAAACCGATCAAAGTTATGACCGGTCGATATGGCCCTTATATCAAACATGGGAAAAAGAATATCAGCTTGCCGAAGGACGAGACCCCGGAAGATTTTACCATGGATAAAGCGGTGGAGTTGATCAAGGAAAAAGGGAAGTAGGCTGCAGAAGAACGAAGAGTTCATCTTGAGGTTATCCCGTGAAGATTCTTTGTTCCGGGAATTCGGAATCAGAATGACGGTGGGTTTAATATTTTTTTTGTAGATTTATATTCACTACTGTCAAAAATCCAAAGACAGCTTTAAGATCCATGCAAAAACGCAGCGATTTTTATTTTAAATATCCGCCGAATATCCACGAGTTGGATCTGGCCACGATGGTGAATATGTATCGCAGCCGGGGCGAGCCCCGTAAGGCCGGTCCGGGACAACAGTTTGCCTGTGCCAAAGATGGCCATTTGTTAAGAGAAGCAAAGTGGTGGTTTGGGCTGTACTATTCTCAAAAAACCTGGGATGAACTGCTTACTAAAGGCAGTGAAGGATTTCCGCTTACCGATGTAGAACTGAATGTATTAGGTATGGTATATATGAGTGAAGATGAGCCGCCACATCGCGAATATGTGGAGAAAAATTCCGGAGTCACTGAAAAGCTTGCGTACCTGATCGTAAACGACCTACGCTCATTTGGTTTTTTAAACGAGGATGACAGTGGTTTTTTGCGAATCCCGCAAAGGGGAGAAAAAGCATTGAATGGAATTGCCCGGCGCATCTACGAAAAACGATTTATGCCGGAAATGCTTAGGACATTCACTCCCGAAGACGAGCCTAAAATTGAGCAAGCCCAAAAAGAAGACAAAGAACAAACAAGTTTATTTTAGCTCCTCCTGACTTGAAGTTATTTCGGCATAATGATCTCGACTACAAATTTGCCCGGTATCCTAAAACCTCTAATCGATCGCTGAGAGCCTGGAGCGCCGCTGAAGAACATGTTTTGCAGAAGATTGAGGAGTTAGAGCTTAGCTCAGAAAAGATCGCCATTTATAATGACCGCTTCGGCTTCTTAAGCTGTATTTTGAATGAGCATATGCCGCTGGTGATGGTGCATCGGAAAAGTCAGCAGCGATCCATTGAGCAAAATATGAATCTCAATAAGCTGGAATGGGATCGGGAAAGGCAGTTTTCTCCACTACCTGAATTGCCGGAAAAAGTGGACGTCGGGATCATTAACATTCCAAAAACCATGGACTTGTTTGAGCTGTATCTGAATCACCTTTCAAGATCGCTTTCTGAGCAAGGTATGGTGATCTGTTCGTTCATGACCAAATATTTTTCTCCCCAAATGTTGAGCATAGCCGGGGAGTATTTTGAGGATGTGGAACAAAGCCTTGCTCGCAAGAAGTCACGTTTGCTGATCCTGAAGAATAAAACCGAAAGACCGGTGAAAAAGTTTATTCATACGATCCCTTTTGCTTTTGAAGGAGAGCGAGAAGAGCTCCAACAGTATTTCGGAGTCTTCTCAAGCGGAAATATTGATTATGCTACACAGTTTTTGATCGAGCACTTAACACTTAAGGATGATGATAAAAAGATGATGGATCTTGCTTCGGGGAATGGGGTGATTGCAAGGGCCATTCAGCTTAAAGATCCTGAAGCTGAGATTCACTTAGTGGATGATTCAATATTGGCAGTCGAATCCTCCAAGTTAAACCTTGATCTTGCTAATACGAACTTTCATTGGGATGATACACTGAAGGATTTTGAAGTAAATTCATTTGATCTGGTCGTTTCAAATCCACCATTTCATTTTGGAAATGAAACGAATATTGAAGTATCGCTGAGGTTATTTCAGGAAGTAGCCAACATCCTGAAACCGGGTGGACGGTTTATCTGTGTGGCTAACAGGCATCTGAATTATAAAACACACCTCGTGAAGAATTTTAGCAAGGCGAAGATCATGAATCAAAATAAAAAATACGTGCTGTATGAGTGTAAAGTAACGTGAATTCGAGATAAAGAATTTTAAAAGGCGAAGGCGATGAGATCCATCTGATCGATGATACAGGTGCAGGAAGTTGAATTAGGATAAGGAAAAGATGCAGGAGCCCAAATCAAACAAATGGTCAGTCGAACTTAAAGCCCTCAGGCCGTGCCTCAAAGACTTTAGCGAGGATAATTATATCGAACGGACGGTTTGGCAAGTAACCGGCGTACTAATACTCAGAATGGAAACAACTTAACGCAAACACGTCCTGTTGATTTGCTGGTTATGCCATCTTAACATTTCGAGCAAATAATTGCTAACTTAAATTTGACTTAAAACAAACTTGAGTTAAATGAGCAAATATTTAACAACCGAGGAAGCAGCAGAATTTTTAGGTGTAACACCATCCCGAATTAGACAACTAATTTCTGAAGAAAGAATTAAATCCGAAAAATATGGTAGAGATCACCTAATTCAGGAAGAAGAAGTAAAATATTTTGCTAAAGAAGGAAGAAAAAAAAGAGGCAGACCTCCTAAAAAATAATATTGCGTACACGTTAGAAATTAATTAGTTTTTAGACAGTTGCTAAAGTAAAATGGTCCTATGGAAAATAAAATAACAATCGGTGATAATCTGACTTTACTCAAAGGAGACACAAGAGAAGTATTAAAAAATCTTCCTGATGAATCAGTTCAAACTGTTATAACTTCACCACCTTATTGGGGAATGAGAGATTATGGTTTTGAAGATCAAATAGGGGCAGAAGAAGATTTAAATGATTATTTAGATACATTGGTGGATATATTCAGAGAAGTTCGAAGGGTACTAAAATCAGATGGCACGTTTTGGTTGAATATTGCAAATACTTATACCTCTGGTGGAAGAAAATGGAGACAAGAAGACTCTAAAAATAAAGGCCGTGCCATGAGTTATAGGCCTCCAACTCCTGATGGGTTAAAGAAAAAAGATTTAATTGGGGTAGCCTGGATGCTTGCGATGAAGTGCCAAGTCGATGGTTGGTATTTAAGAAACGATATAATATGGCATAAACCGAATTGCCAACCCGAAAGTGTGAAGGATAGGTTTACTGTAGCTCACGAGTATCTTTTTCTCTTAACTAAGTCAGAGAAATATTTATTTAATCAAAAAGATGTTAAAGTTCCTTCAAAAAATGGTAACGGTAGGAAAAATAGAAGGACTGTCTGGTCAATTAATACGGAACCTTACCCTGAAGCGCATTTTGCTGTATTTCCTACTGACTTAATTGCTCCATGTATTTTGGCAGGTAGTAATGAAGGAGATACAATTCTTGATCCATTTTTTGGAAGTGGTACAGTTGGATCTGTTGCCCAAGAGTATAATCGGAAATGTATCGGTATCGAATTGAAAGATGAGTACATTGAACTTGCAATTAAACGTAACTCAGAAATTCAATCTTCAATTTTTGTCAATCAATAGTAAATTTCCATTCGCAATGTACACGACAGAATTTTTTGTCAAGCTTTTTAATTTGTAGCTTACGTTCTGAGCCACCATCGAAATAAAGTTGGTATTTTAATTCTTTGTCAGGTCCTTTAACATAACAATAGCCGGGTTTAGGATATTGGATACTATCGGTTTTCATCTCCAATTCACCATTTTCTGCCTCTCTAAGAAGTTCAATGGGAATTTCAACAAGCTCATAATGCCAATCAGGTTTTTTAGAAAGAGATCTTAGTATCAGGATTCGGTCATAATTTTGAAGATGAGTTAAAAATTGATTGAGTAAGAGTTCTAAATCTATGGGGTTATCTCCCCAATCCCCTTTTCCTAATTCCATAAATTTACTAATCCAAAGGTAATCCTCTTTAATATTCCTATCAGCCTGAGTCTTAAGGCTGACTTTAGTGTTATTAATGGTAATATCATGACCGGGATTACCTCTTGGTGCAAGATCCGATTTTACACCATGCATTTCCAATATTCTGACTAACACATACTCGAATTTATCCTTAGAAAATGGTTCGTTTAAAATAATCAGGCACTTTCTTTGATGGCTTCGGCAACGCGCTGAGGTACACGTTCATCAAAAGGACTTGGTATGACTTTTTCTGCTGATACAACTTCTACACAATCTGCTATGGCTTTTGCTGCAGTGATAAACATTTTAGTGGTTAGCTTGGTGAGCCGTGCATCGAGTGCTCCGCGGAATAAACCCGGAAACGCAAGTACGTTATTGATCTGGTTAGGGAAATCGGATCGTCCAGTGGCAACTACAGAAGCACCTGCTTCAAGGGCATCATCCGGCATGATCTCAGGGATCGGATTGGACATGGCAAAGATCATTGGGTCTTTGTTCATGCTTTTCACCATTTCTTTAGAAAGTACATTCGGTACGGAAACCCCAATGAATACATCCATATCCTTAACAGCATCTTCCAGGCTGCCTTTGCGCATTTGCTTATTGGTGATCGCTGCCATTTTTTGTTTTGTATCATTCAGGCTGTTACGGCCCTTGTAAATGATTCCACGGCTGTCACACATGATCACATCTTTTACCCCGGCTTCGAAAAGCAGCTTAACAATGGCAACTCCCGCAGCTCCGGCTCCGTTTATGATCACCTGAAGTTCTTCCATCTTTTTGTGAGTGATCTTCAGCGCATTATAAATGCCGGCCAGGGTAACGATCGCAGTTCCATGTTGGTCGTCATGAAAAACGGGAATGTCTAATTCTTCTTTTAATCGGCGTTCGATCTCAAAACAACGGGGAGCTGAAATATCTTCCAGGTTGATCCCGCCAAACCCTGGTGCTATATTTTTCACGGTTCGGATGATCTCATCGGTATCCTGGGTATCCAATACGATAGGCATAGCATCTACGCCTGCAAATTTTTTGAAAAGGACGGATTTCCCTTCCATAACAGGGAGCGAAGCTTCGGGGCCGATATTACCCAGGCCAAGTACGGCTGAGCCGTCACTTACCACCGCCACCATATTTCCTTTTGTGGTGTATTGGTATGCCTTTTCCTTATCGACTGCGATCTCTTCGCAGGGCCTTGCCACTCCCGGAGTGTATGCAATACTCAGGTCGTCTTTGGTTTCAAGCGGCATTTTTGGTTCAATGGAGATCTTGCCTTTATACTTTTTATGGGCTTCGATGGCTAATTTAGCGTAGTCTTTTTTCGACATGGGTGATATGTGTTAAGGAGTCCTTGAATATAAGACGCCTAAATTCTTTGCTTTAATTATTTATGTAAAATTCCTTCCAACAAAAAAGGCGTTGCAACTTGCAACGCCTTAAATCATTTGCTAAAAATAAGAAATTATTCGCTCAACATTGAAGCTACATCGAAAGAATTATTCTCTCTGTTGATGTCTGCCAATCGTTGGCTGGGATCAATAGTGATCTGTTTGATCTCGGAAGCGGGTTTGGCAATGGTAAAATTGTACTCAGGATCAACCCAAGGCCAGTCTTCCAGCACGGTACGCTCCATGTTGTTTTCAGCTGGCTTCTCACCGCGCATCATGCGCAACGGGATGTAGTACAATTCACTGCTTCCATCGGCATATTCAACCACAATATCGAGAGGCATAGGCATGAGTTCGATCCGCTCAAGATTAACAACAGTTTTGTCATTATCACCAAGAACCGATTCAAGACCATAGTCGATGGTTTTGGTTGTCTGAACGAAGTATTCATAATACCAATCCAGGATCATACCTGATTCTTTTTCCATGATCTGAATAAAATCAAGATCAGTTGGGTGTTTTAACTTCCATTCTTCATGATAGCTAAGCATGCCTTTTCGGAACGCCTCTTCACCAATTATGTAGCTCAGCTGTGCCAGGAAAACGGCTCCTTTGGAATACGCTGCCACGCTGTAGGCACGATTTGTGTTATAGTGGTCGGCATGTGTGGTCAAAGGTTCTTCTATTCCGCTTTCAACAATAAATTGATAGCCACGGTAGGAGCCGGCATAAGGAAAGTCAGATCCCCGATCAAACAAGTGATTCATAGTCTCAGCGGATGCAAAACTGGTGAAGCCTTCATCCATCCACTCATATAAGCTTTCGTTGGTGGCCAGTACGTTTTGAAACCAGCTGTGATACATCTCGTGAACCATCACTCCGACTAAACTTCCAAGGCTGCGACCACCGGTGATGAGCGTTCCCATAGGATATTCCATGCCGCCGTCACCCCCCTGCAGGTTGGTATATTGCGGATAGGGATATTCACCAAAGTGCTCGTTGGCATACTCAAAAGCCCGGATGGTGTAATTGACCAGCTCTTCCCAGTTTTTGGTGTACTGCGCATTCTCTTCATCCGAAGCGCCTTCAACTACAGCCGGCTGCTGATATAAAAAATGCAGTTTTGGTCCGTCGGGAACCTGAGCTGTTACATGTTTGAAATCAGGATCAGCTCCCCAAAAGAAGTCGATCACATTCTTGGCTTTGAAGTGCCAGGTCATTTTATCACCGGAAGGGCGGTTTACGGCAGCTCCTTCCTCTTCATATCCGTATCCGATCTCATTAGGATTTTGCAGAGTTCCGGTTCCACCAAGTACATAATCCTGATCAATGGTGATCTTTACATCAAATTCACCGAATGGCCCGTGAAATTCACGTCCCACATATTCATTGGGATGCCACCCCTGATGGTCGTACTCAGCAAGTTTCGGGTACCATTGACTCATGGAAAATTCAACACCTTCAGCATTATTCCACCCGGAACGTCGGATTTGAAGGGGAACCTGGGCATCCCACTCCATTTTGAAGGTTACGGTTTCGCCGGGCTTGATGGGTTCATTAAGATCTACGACCAACACTGTTCCGTCCACTTCATAATTAACGGCGGTTCCGTTTTGGGTAAGGGAACGCACTCTCTGATAGCCGATTTCATCCTCCTCCAAATGGTAGATTCGGTCGCGAACACGGCTGTCGGGATCCTGAATAGTCCTGGACCGCACATCCATCATACTGCCGGGCTGAAAGGCATTGAAGTAGAGATGGTAGTACACACGGTCTAAAACATCCGGAGAATTGTTGGTGTATTCAAGAGTTTGGTTGCCGGCATACTGATGATTTTCAGCATCCATATTGATCTCCATGGTGTAATCGACATGCTGCTGCCAGTAATCCCGGTCTTGGGCCTGGAGCATAGGTATGGTAAAAAGTGTTGCGAGTAGTAGCGTTAGTAGGTTTTTCATGTTTTATATGTTCCGTTAATTAAAAAGAATTCCTGCTGGCGAAGGCCCTGCTTAATGTTGCTTCGTCTATAAATTCCAGTTCGGTTCCCATTGGGATACCATAAGCAATACGAGTCACCTTTACTTCATATTGCTTCAGCAATTTGTTGATGTAATAGGAAGTAGCCTCCCCTTCCGCGTCGGGATTCAATGCCAGTATGATCTCGTTGATCTGATCATCTTCCCCAACCCGCTTCAGCAATTCCTGAATGCGAAGTTTATCCGGCCCGATGTTATCCATCGGAGAGATCACCCCGCCAAGCACATGATATCGCCCCCGGAATTCATTCGATTTCTCGATGATATAGACATCGTTGAATTCCTCCACCACGCAAATGGCAGAGGGGTCACGTTTAGGATTATCGCAAATTTTACAAGGATCGGAATCACTTACATTGCCACATATGGAACAGCGGGTAACTTTTTCCTTAAGGTCAACAATAGCCTGAGCGAGTTTGAATGCGTAATCATCATTTTGTTTAAGAAGATGAATAGCAATACGCTGGGCCGATTTTCGTCCTGTTCCGGGCAATTTGGCGAGCTGTTCAATAGCCCGCTCTAAAAATTCTGAGGTTATCTGCATTAAGGAATTAAAAATTAAAGATTAAAAATGAAAAATCAGGGCTCGATAAGCCTATTTTTAATCTTTCATTTTACATTTTGAATTTCCCTTAGAGTCCAAATTTTGACATATCCATTCCGGGAATTCCGCCGCCGGGCATCATATTCTTATACATGTCCTGCATTTTTTCCTTAGATGCCGCCTCGGCTTTTTCGAGAGCTTTATTCACACCGGCCACGATCAGGTCTTCCAGCATTTCTTTATCAGAAGGGTCCACCACATCGTTATCCATTTTGATGGAAATGATCTGCTTATTGCCGTTGGCTTTCACTTTCACCATGCCGCCACCGGCTTCAGCCTCCACAATAACTTCATTCAACCCTTTCTGGGCCTCCTGCATTTTAGTTTGCATTTCCTGAATTTTGCCGAACATATCGGCCATATTAAAGTCACTCATAATTCTAAATTAGATTGATTGTTTCAATGAAACCCTGTGAGCATCTAAAACTTCACAGCGTTAATGTATTCTTTTTTTAAACTCTCAGCAGTCAGGCATCAGCTTTCAGCTTATAAGCGCTGACGGCTGATAGCTGGATTCTGACCGCTAATTAATACTCAAGTTCCGCCCCAAATATCTCCACAATGTCACGGATGATAGGGTCTTTTTGTTGTATTTGCTTAAAGCGTTCATATACGCTCATGGGTTTATCCTTTTCATCGGGTTCGCCCACGGAAATATTAAAACGCAGCACACTCCCTGTAAATTCCTTTAGCTTTATCTGAAGATCGGTGCTTTGTTCGTTAAGCATTTTTTGGGCAAAAGAGCTTTCACACTCCAGGTACAACTCCCAGCCTTTTACTTTCAATACTTTCACGCGTTCCATCTGGAGGTGAAGCAGCATGGGGAAATTACCCTTTAATGAATCCACATATTCATCCCACTTTTCCCGAACAAATTCGGTTGTGACTTTTGCGTGTGAAGCTTCCTCTTTGTTTTCTCGGGAAGCAGATTCTGCAATAGCTGGCTCGGTTTTTTGAATCGGTTTTTGGGAGGCTTTGACCTTTTCGGAAAGGCTCGTCGCCAAAGCCGGAGCTCCCATATCAAAATCATCCTCTTCTTCTACATCCTGATCATAAGAAGCCTCTTCATCCTCCGGTTCTTCGGAATCTTGCACCAAAAGCTCAGGCTCATCTGCTTCCTGTTCTTCTTCTTTTTGAACACCATTTGAGTTCCCGTTACTTTCGCTTTGAGGGGAAGTTGAATCGGTTTCGGTCGCGCTGTTTTTTTGGGATGAACCGTTTTGAGAAGTACTTACGAAGTTACCGGAGTTTTTTTTTAATTCCTGAAGACCTTTGAGCAACTCAGACAACTGCTCAGATTGCTCCATATGTATAAGCTTGAGCAAGGTGATTTCAAACTGAATTCGGGGCTGACTCGCATCCTTTAGCTTGATCTGGGCTTCACTGATGATGTGCAGCATCCGCATCAAGTCATCTCTCGAAAAATTCTTTGCGGTTTGCAGGTAGCGTTTCTTGGTTTCTTCCGATTCCTCCACCAGATAAAGCTGAGAACTTTCGTGGGCGATATACAAATTCCGTAAGTGCTCAGTCAGCCCGATCAAATATTCCTGAATATCATAACCTTCCTGCAGCAGGGTGTTGATGAGCTCCAGCCCCTTATCGGCATCGTGTTCCTTCACACACTCCATAAACTGGAACAGACGTTCGGTTCCCACCACATTCAGCGCCTGTAACAATTCATTATGGGTGATGGTTTCCCCGCAAAAAGCGATCGCCTGATCCATTAGTCCGAGCGCATCTCGCAAAGCTCCATCCGCTTTTTTGGCAATTACGTGAAGCGATTCTTCATCTATGGAAATATCTTCATCGAGAGAAATTTTTCGGAGCCGCTGTACGATCTCATCCACAGAGATCCGCTTAAAGTCGAAGCGTTGTACGCGGGATAAAATGGTGGGAAGAACCTTATGAGGCTCGGTTGTCGCAAAAATAAAAATAGCGTGCTCGGGCGGTTCTTCCAGCGTTTTCAGCAGCGCGTTGAATGCCGCCTTACTGAGCATATGAACCTCATCCACGATGAACACTTTGTAGCGGCCGTTTTGAGGCGGAATGCGAACGCTTTCCCGAAGGTGATGCACATCATCCACCTTGTTGTTGGAGGCAGCATCCATCTCTACAATGTTCAGCGTTTGATTCAGCGACTCGCCATCCACGCTGGTATCAATTTCATTGATGGTGCGGGCAAGCACCCGGGCCATCGTGGTTTTTCCTACACCGCGCGGACCGCAAAACATATAGGCGTGAGAAAGCCGTCCTTGTTTGATGGCATTCTTTATGGTGCTGCTCACATGTTCCTGCGATACAATATCCTCAAAAGAAGTCGGCCGGTATTTTCGGGTAAGTGCGCGGTAGGTTTCTGACATGGATAAACTCATTTTACGATCAAAACAATGTACAAAATATGAGGTAAAAAATTAGGAGGAAAAGGGAAGGAAATTTTGTCCGGCTCTTGAAACTGTAGGTGCAACTTTAGACTAAGCGGCGTGGCATTCAACATTTTTATATAGCAAAATGACCGGGTTTACAAAGCAGCTTCGTATTTGAAAGTGAATAAGAATGTTAAGTTCAAAAAAACAAATGAAGATTAAACAACTTACTATATCGCTAATTCTAATTTCCTTTCTAATTTTCACCTCTTGCAGTAATTCACCAACAAATTCCTCTAACCAAACAGCTCCTGCATTATCGGCGGTGATAGATTATTCTCCGGTTTCACCTGAGGTTGGGACGCAAGTTTCCCTGGATGCAACAGGTTCACAAGATGATCAGAACATCGGCTATGATGTGAACTGGTCATTTACGGGTAAACCGTCCGGAAGCTCGGTTTCTATAACAGGAAGTACGCAGGAAAATGCTTCTTTTACACCGGATGTTGCCGGTGATTATATCGTGGAATTGGAAATAAGCAATTCCTCAGAAAATGTCTCCGACTCAGAAACAACAACCATTACGGTCACTCCCGCTGAGCAGAGTGCCATTGAGCTGAGCGGTACAATAAGAACTGATTCCACTCTTACAGATATATTTCCAGACCCTACTAAACCGGACTATATGGTTGTTGGAAACTTAGATATTGAGGCGATGCTAACCATAGATCCGGGCGTTGTAGTTCACGTACAGCAAGACCTTGGAATAGATATAAATGGAATTCTAAAAGCTGATGGAGAAACTGACAATAAGATTGTTATTACTGGAGAAGATCAATCAGTTAATGGTTACTGGCGCGGTTTGAATGTCTATTCTAACTCAGTTGAAAATTCAATCAGTAATGCCGAGATCAGTTACGGTGGGAGCGGTTCTGCCGGCACCTATTTTGAGGCCGCAACCTTAACGGTAGACAGGGCAAAACTACAGATGGCAGGCGTTACAATTTCAAATAGTGGAGGATATGGAATTCAAACACGCAGAAACGAATCTGAATTTCCAATGCAGAATATGAGCTTCGAGACAAATAATCTGGGTCATGCTTACATACACACCGACCAAATGGGATATTTCGACAATGGAAGTATGTTTGATGGCGGATATGTGTTTGTATATAGTGGTGACACTTCATCTGATATGAATATTGCAAACTTAGATGGAGCTAAATATCAGATAATGACAAAATCTGATTTTGACCATGCTGTAACTATTGAATCGGGAACTGAATTTGAATTTGCAGCCGATGCAGGTTTGGATATCAATAGCGGGGCAGTAATCAAAGCACAGGGTACGGCATCCAACAAGATCGTATTTACAGGGGTAAGTAAAGTACCGGGAGCCTGGAAAGGAATCTATATCGGTTCAAGCTCTGTAGATAATATTTTTGAGCATGTTGACATCAGTTACGGGGGCAGCAGTGAAAACAGAACCTATTTTGATAAAAGTAATATGGTTATAGATCTTGCCAAAGTAACTCTGCGTAATGTTTCCATATCGGGAAGTGATGGATATGGAATTGAAACCCGAAGAGATGGATCAACCTTCAGTGTTGAAAACAGTTCATTCAGTGATAATGAATTTTCAGATATGTATATCCATCCAACTCAGATTGGTTTTATTGATGATCAAACCAACTTTAACGGTGGAGATGTAGAAGTCTATTCTGGAGATACTGAAGACTCAGGTTCGGCAACGTGGAGCAATTTAAATAACGGAACCTATTATTTTTCACAAACAGTCACCATTAGATTCCCGTCTCCACGGGAATGACCACACGCATCCATTTTTATCCTTTTACCTTAGTTCTTATCTCAAACTCAGGTTACCATTTAGAATAAACTGAGAAGGAAAAGGAATACTACCGGATGCTGAACGAATCACCTTCTTTCAGTAATTTAAAATTCACGCCGATATTTCCCGGTTTTCGAAGGGCTTGCATAAAATCATTTTCCGGTTCGTACATGCCATCGTCAGCGAGGGGGAAGGTTCCGTAATGCATTCCGAAACTGATCTGCGCTCCCACATCTTTATGGACCTGAATAGCCTCTTCAGGATTGATATGCATTGGCTTCATAAACCATCTTGGTTGATACGCTCCGATGGGTATCAGGCCAACCTTGATAGTGGGGTGTTTTTGCCGGATCTTCCTAAAAAATTCGCCGTAACCGGTATCGCCGGCAAAATAAACGTCCCCTGCCGGGGTGTCAATCACATATCCTGACCACAGTGTTTTGTTGCGGTCAAATAAGCCCCGGGCTGAAAAGTGCTGTGCCTCTACGGAATGAACCGTGATGTCGCTGTCAACGATCTTTGATTCCCACCAATCCAGATCACTAGTATATCTAACGAGCGATTGCTTTAAAAGCTGGCCAACACCAAGCGGGGTGATGAATTGAGGACGAAATCGTTCGTCCAGCTTCTTGATGGTTTCAAGATCTAAATGGTCGTAGTGATTATGACTGATCAAAACGACATCAATTTTCGGAAGGTCTTCAAATTTTATTCCGGGCGGCCGAAATCGTTTTGGCCCGATAAAACTAACGGGACTTACACGATCACTCCAAACCGGATCGGTCAAAATGTTGACTCCGGCGGCTTGTATCAGAAAGGTAGAATGATTGACGTAAGTAATCACCATTCCCTTCGTTATATTATCCGCCGGTTTTTCAGCAAAAGTAACTTCTTGTTCAGGGATCTCTACCCATTCACCCTGATCGCGCTGCAGGTACCATTTCATTACATCAAAGAAGCTTTTGGAAGGCACATTACCGGAGTTTTCAAAGGTAGTTCCGTTAAAGTGGTCGGAGGTTGGGCCTTTATATCCCGGCTTTGAAACCATCCATCCCGCTGACGTAATAGTTACTGCAGCAATAAACAGCAGTGAAATGATCCAAAGCATAATTTTTATAAATAGATTCATGCCAAATTGTTTTAATAAAAGATAAACCCATTATAGGTTTTCTATGGTTCAATTAACGAGTAAAGGCGCATTGCAATGCGCCTTTACATATCTATTATAATCGTACAAACGAATTACGGTAATTAAAATAGTTTCTACAATTACGATTCTTTAAGATGTTTATTAAAGAATTCGAAGATGCGGCGGTATTCATCATACCAGGCATCTTCGTCACGGAAACTGTGTCGTTCAGTAGGATATATCATCATCTCGAAATCCTCATTTCCTGTCTGTATCAAGCGTTCGATGTAGTGTACAGCATCCTGAAAGCCGACGTTGTTATCGATCAGCCCGTGCAATAAAATAACGGGTCTTTGGAGTGAATCGGCATAGGTTACCGGCGAGCTGCGCTCGTAGTGAAGCGAATCTTCATCAGGTTTGCCAAGCCGGGGCAGGGTATAACCCGGATTGGCATAATAATAATTCTCCCAGTTCGTAACCGAGCGTAACCCCGCCGCCGCATCAAATTTATCGGGGGAAACTCCCACGGCATAAAGCGCCATAAAACCACCGTAGCTGCCGCCGTAAATTCCAACACGAGAGGTGTCCGCTTTTTCATAGTTGTCAGCGAGGAATGCGAGCCCGTCTTCGATGTCCTCAGTTTCATATTTACCCATCCAGTTGGTTACATCTTCACGGAACTTTCGGCCATAACCTGTACTGTGGCGATAATCAACTTCGATCACATAATAGCCCTGATGGGTCAAATATTGATGAAACATGTATTCTCTCCAGTAATTATTCGACCATCCTTTATATACATTTTGAAGAGATCCCGCTCCGTGTACAAAAACTACCACAGGGTTTCCGTTTGGATTTCTTTTCTCAGGCTTCAATACCGACATGGATAAATCAGTACTTCCGTCTCTTCCTGTAAATCGTATGTAATCCTCTTCCTGCCAGTCGTATTCGTAAAACGCTTCCGGCACTGAATTTGTGAGCTGAACTTCTCTGAGCGGAATTACGGTATCCACAACATGCAGGTCAAAGGGTTCATTGAAGAACGTTTTTTTATAGACGATAAACCTTCGGTCAGGGCTCATTCTGAAATCTCTCCGATATCCTTCTTCAGCAGTAAGTTTTGTAGGCAGGTTTTGAATGATGTCCAGTTTATAGAGGTGAATTTCACCAGGGTCCACTTCACTTGTTGCCATTGCAATGGTACGTTCATCGATCCATGAAGCCCAGGGAATGTCATACTCTCCAAAAGTATGCTGCTTAAAACCGGAGCCATCAGGATTCACCGTATAAATATGGTTCCATCCGTCTTGCTCACTTTGAAACATCAGCCTGTCTGTAGCCGGGGCGAATTCCATATTGGTGTTATACATCCATCCTTTTGTAGAATCTTTAAATAAAATGTTGGAAGAAAGATCTTCCATGTTGAAAATGGTGATAGTTCGTCTCTTTTGCGGGGGGTCAGTAGCATCAATGGCTACAAACTTTCCGGAGGCGCTGACATCAACACCTAAATATCCGTGATGATCAAAGATCTCGGTAACACCACCGGAATCAATGGAAGCAATAGAAATGACGCGACTCGGTATTCCTCTTCGGGTGGCACCTGTCTCTACCAATGTTCCGGCATACTCGGGAAAGTAATACTCTTCATATTCAGAAGTATCCCATTGGCTGAGTACGATCTTATCTCCGGCCCAGCCTGCCACGCTGTAATTTGGTTCGTCATCTTTTTTATTTGTTACCTGTTTGATGTAGGCTTCTTCCACTCCTGATATCCAAACATCCCCATTTTGCACAAAGGCGAATTTTGTTCCATTAGGATTCCAAACCGGGTTGTAATCAAAACCTTTGGAAGCTACCACAAGCCGCTCGTTCTCAAAATCAGCATCAGCCAGCATCAGATCACCGGATTCAGTGTATAATAGTTTCGTGCCATCGGGGGAAAGCTCATAATTTCGGACAATATCTTTAGGAGCTTTCTTTTGATTTTTTCCGCTTAACCCAACCTGAAAAAGTTCAGTATTTGAAGTTGCAGAATCACTCCAATTGAAATAGATGGTTTTACCATCCGGCGAAAAGTGAGAGAAAGATGGACGGGTCCCCGGTATAAAAGGTTCATGAAAGATATCCTTCATGGTCAATTTATCAGGAAATTGTTGAGCAGCGACTTCAATTCCAGCAAAAAGCAATAAGAAAATAACGGCAACGAGTTTTTTCATAAGTGAAAGATACATAGGGGTGAATATATTTTAGGACTCTATAGGTCTGAGAATAAAAATTTTGAAGGAGAAAAATTGCAAAAATTAGTATTCAGCATCCACATCAAAATTGTATAAGCATCTGTTGTTATTAGGCATTTCTGGAAACGACTGAAGGCGTATATTTGGTCAAACATTAATTAGTAAGAAGACAATGAAAACTTCAGTATTAAACATTGACGGGATGGGATGTTCAGGCTGCGTGAATACCGTGGAAAATACACTTGCAGCTCTCCCCGGAGTGAAAACTGCTATTGCCAATCTCGAAACAGGAATCGCCGAAGTAAATTTTGACGAAAATGAAGTAAAGGAAGAAGACTTCAAAAAAGCGGTGGAAGAAGCCGGCTACACCATGACCGGAATGCAGGGATAATTTATGAAAAAGGCCACGTTACAAATTGATGGAATGCATTGCGCCGGCTGCGTTAATGCAGTGGACAAACAGCTGGAGTCGCTGGAAGGGGTGAAGTCGGCACAGGTAAATCTGGCTACGGAATCCGCTATTGTGGAATATGAAGGCGAGATCAGCATGGATGATTTTGCTGAAGTAATATCCAGGGGCGGCTATACGCTGGTTTGGGATGATGCAGTGACCACTTCCAAAGCAGAACAAGCGGAGCAACGGGAGCAGCGTAAATATGACACCGCCCGCCGTAATATGATCTACTCCTGGATTCCTACTGTCCTCATGGTGCTGTGGATGCTCCCCATGTGGATCGCGGGTTATATGTTCCTGGGACATATCGGGACGGAGCTTGGGATGATATTACTCTCCGGCTTTGTCATTTTTATACCTGGTTGGGAGACCATCAAGAGTGCGTGGAGATCAACCCGTAATCTCAGCCCCAACATGGATGTGCTGATTGCAATGGGCGCGCTGGCTTCCTTATCAACCGGATTTGTGGTTTTGCTGCATCATCTGGGTTATGGCCCCGAGTTCCACAGCTTTGCGATGATCGGGGGTATGATCATGGCTTTTCACCTCACCGGACGTTTTATTGAGACCAAAGCCAAGGGCAGTGCCTCTCAGGCCATCCGAAAATTATTAACCCTTGGAGCGAAAGAAGCTTCGGTGATTCGGGATGGCGAGGAAGTTAAAATTCCGGTAAGTGAATTGAAGATCGGTGATATAATGCTGGTTCGCCCGGGAGAAAAAATTCCTACAGATGGAGAAGTGATCGAAGGCGAAAGCAGCGTTGATGAATCGATAGCAACAGGAGAGTCGATGCCGGTGGAAAAATCGGGGGGGGATGAAGTGATTGGCGCAACCCTGAATACCAATGGCGTCCTTAAAGTGAAAGCCACAAAGATCGGAAATGAGACCTTCCTGAATCAGGTTATAAAAATGGTGGAAGAAGCGCAGGGAAGTAAGATTCCCATTCAGGATTTTGCAGATCGGGTAACCAATATCTTTGTACCTGTGGTTTTGGTGCTGGCTTTATCCACGCTTACGGCATGGCTGGTATTCCCGGAATTTTTTGGGGGCTTGGTGGAATGGGCTTCGGCATTTATCCCGTGGGTAAATCCGGAACTGAGCTCTACGGCACTGGCTTTTTATGCAATGATCGCAGTCTTGGTAATCGCTTGTCCGTGTGCACTGGGATTGGCTACACCTACGGCGCTCATGGTTGGCTCAGGACTTGGTGCAGAAAACGGGATTTTAATTCGAAAAGGAGAAGCCATTCAGCGTATGAAAGATGTGGACACCATCGTGCTGGATAAAACGGGCACCATCACCAAGGGAAAACCGGAAGTAACCGATGTGATTATATTTGGAGATATTTCTGAAACGGAGTTACTGAACCTGGCCGCCTCTGTTGAAAACAATTCGGAACATCCGCTTGCACGAGCCGTGGTCAATGCAGCTTCAGAAAGAAGCATTGAACTGAGCCGCTCTACCGGTTTTGAGAGCATCACCGGAAAAGGAGTGAAAGCCATTGTTGGAGAAGGAGCGGTGGGCGTGGGAACCGCTACACTGATGGAAGAACTGGGTGCCGAGATCACAGAAGAGAGAGCTCAGCAAAAGCAACAGCTTGAAGAACAAGCCAAAACCGCCGTGTATATCAGTCAGGCCGGAAATTTATTAGGGATGTTGGGTATTGCCGATGAGGTGAAATCAGATAGCCTGGAAGCCATTACTGAATTCCGCAAACTGGGACTGAAAACGATTATGCTAACCGGCGACAATGCCAAGACCGGCCGTGCCATTGCCGATAAGGTAGGTATTGATGAGGTGATCGCGGAGGTGCTGCCCGATCAGAAATCGAACGAGATTCGGAAACTGCAGGAGTCGGGCCGGGTGGTGGCTATGGTGGGGGATGGCATCAACGATGCTCCGGCGCTGACCCTGGCTGATGTCGGCATTGCTATTGGTACGGGAACGGATGTGGCGATAGAATCCGGTGATATTGTGCTGGTGAAAGGCGACCTGCCTGGCGTATTGCGGGCTATTAAGCTGAGCAAGGCCACCTTCACCAAGATAAAGCAGAATCTGTTCTGGGCCTTCTTCTATAATCTGATTATGATTCCTTTGGCGGTGGTTGGGTTATTGCACCCGTTGCTTGCCGAAGCTGCTATGGCATTCAGCTCTATTAATGTGGTGTTTAATTCTAAGCGGCTTGGGAAGGCAGAGTTGGATTAGCTTCCTTCTCATTCCTGTGTTCCGCTCCGCCACGGCTAATTGAGTCCCAGCCAGATGGCTTCAGGTCCATCTGACCGATTGTTTGATTTGGGCATCTGCGTTTTTTCCTTATCCTAATCCAACATCAGACCCCTGTATCATCGATCAGATGGATCTCATAGCCTTTTAAAATTCTTTATCTTGAATTCACGTTACTTATTTAACAGGGTTTCGCAGTTTCTAAACGAAACATTGCTATCTAACATTGGAATTTCATCGTTAGAGTTCGTTCCCCGTAGTGGAAGTCGGAGACTTCCCGGGCGGGTACTTTTTAGTATCCGCTTTGCTTAAGATTGAAAAGACAAGGGAACATCGAGCAAGGAACAGTGAATGTTGAAGAAAGGAAAAGTCCTCTCTTGAGGGAGAGGCAGGATTTTGAATTGTCAAAATACGCGGAGGGTGTACATGCTATCTCTACTTGCAATAATGGGTTAAGGTGTTATATTGGCGGGGTAAACCGGGGATTATACGAACACCTTAGGCGAACGACGATTCGGATAACACCCCAAAAAATCACATTATGCGAATGAAAAGGTAGAAGAAGGCGGATAAAAGCGGTTTCGGCTCGTTCGCCCTAACAATAACCTCGTTCGGATAATATTATGTTATGTTGCAAAAAGAAGTTGCTTATGGAAAGGGATAAAAAGTCTAAAATAGAAGACATCCAAAAATTTCGAGAGCTCAAAGAAATGATGTCAAGTGTAGAATCCTTCGTCACCCTTGCTCCAGTTTTAGAAAGTTTTGGAGTAGACTTATCTGGAATTGAGAATTTAGAAAACATTGAGGATTTGAAAGAAGAAGTGCGTGCTCTTATTAGCATGCCAGACAAGTTTAATAATATTTTCGCGGAGCGTGGTTGGATTGCATATGAAAATTTAAATGCTGACGTGGCTAATGAGGCAATTGAAATTGCTCAAAAACAGTCCATTGAAAAAGCCGATGAATATTTAGCTAAACACTATGATAATGAAACTTTAGAATTTCATTTCATGTCGATGAAAGCAATTGAACCTTTCAGATTAAGATATGATTTGTTACAAAAAGCAAAGACTGACTATATAGAAGAGCATTATTATGCTGCAGTTCCTATAATTTTATCTTGTTTAGATGGAATTGTAAATGACGTCGCTAAGAAAAATCGTGGGTTCTTTGCAGAAGGCATTGATTTGGAATTAGAAGCCTGGAATTCTATTTCGGCACACAGTCAAGGGCTTGGAAAACTTGTTAGTCTTCTTCAAACTGCAAGAAAAAAAACTTCAGTAAAGGAAATCACTATACCCTTCCGCCACGGCATTCTACATGGTCGTGACATCAATTATGATAATAAGTTAATCGCTGCTAAATCTTGGGCTGCACTTTTTTCAATTCGAGATTGGGCTCTATCTGTCAAGCATGATCGAAAGCCTGAGGAAAAGGAAGACTTTTCTTGGAAAGATTTGAAAAAACAACTCCAAAAAAATAAAGAGACTAGAAAAGCACTTGATACTTGGGAATCAAGAAAACAAGGAGAAATTCAAAAAGTAATTGAATCCAAGGATTTTTCAAGTTTTAAGGAAGGAACTCCTGAATTTAAAGTATGGGAATTCATGGAGGCATGGAGAAATCACAACTATGGGGCTATGTACGATATTCTTCCAACGAACATTAAAAAACTTAAAAAACGATCTACCTCAGCAGGAGAAATGAGGAGGAAATTTGAAGATCATAAGCTAATCGATTTTAAAATTTTGGAAATAGATGAGTTCGCTCCGGCTTCTTGTAAAATTAAAGTTGATGTGGAATTTGAATATGATGGAATTCGCTATGAAAATGAATTGACATACCAGCTATTACATCTGGATAAAAACGGTAATCCTGCAATTTCAAGAATTCAGGACGGTGAATGGGGATTTACCCCCGAAATATTTTACTAATCGCAACCTGCCAATATGTTTCATATAAAATGAGGATCTACAATGAGCGAAAATAAAGTTAGAGAAGGTCAATGGATTTACGTTGGTAAGTCAAGAATACCAGCTTATGTAATCAGTGTAATATCCGAAGAAGAAGTTTCAGCGGGCTATTATCAAAATAATGCAAAAGCGATTAAGGAAAATTTTGTACTGAGAGATGGTCGATGGGAATTTAAATATGAAGGTCCCAATGGATCGTATTTAAAGGGCACTAGATATGAAACTATTGTAAAACGTGGTCCATACCGTTAAAGATTAAGATTTAATAATGCCTGGAAGATTAAGAAATAGTTTTAGGTCTGGTAATATAGCTGAACATCTCGGTCTGCTTTTACTCAAAGAAGTAACGGCTGTTGCTGAGGTTACTAGACCAGAAGATATCGGAATTGATGCCATAGCAACTTTACTCCGACGAGATGAAGATGGTAACAGTTATGGCGAGGAGACTTTTTTTGTGCAGCTAAAATCTGCTTCAGCTTCTAAAATCGAATATGAAGATCATGAGCTCGAATGGCTGGTTAATCAAGAGTTACCTATGTTCATTGGATTAGTATCATTAGAAAAATCCCAAATCTCACTCTATTCAACAATATTTGTGAATCAAGCTTATTTAGCAATGGAGCCGAAAGAAATAACTCTCCGATTTGGACAATCCAATTTGGAATGGCTTCCTTGGATATCTGATTCTGGTGAAGCAACTGTTTGGTTAGGTGAACCTTTATTACGCTGGAGCATCAATGATGTCAAAAATAAAGATTGGAATGAGAACACTTACAAAATGCTCAAGAATTTTATTAAAGTTACTCAAAGAGAAATTGAACTATTATCATTTGGTCAACAAACAGTAATTGACTGGGAGACAAATAAACCTAACTCAATTACATCTGCCCCAGGTTTTATGAAAGGGAATCCTGATGATCTTGAGTCAATTGTAAAACGTATTGCTCCCTATCTTAAGTCTTTGGTGCCTCATGCTTTCTCGAAGAATGACGATTCAGCCATTAAGCTAGCGATATCTTTACTAACCTTGGCAGATGCTCTCAGAGAGATGGGCATAGAAATTGATTCTGAAAATATTTTCGGGAAATTTTTTTCCGCTTTAAATGCACAAAAAGAAGATGATGGTAGTTAACTTGCAACATAACAACCGCATTAACGGCGGACGCAGTCGCGGCTTTGGTTAAATTTCTTGCCAATGATTGTTCAAATAAGTAGCCTTTAAAAAAAATCATAATCCCTGCGCCGGTTATGCGGTAGGCAGTTAGCTGTATTAATCGAAAACAACTCAAGATTATGATTAAAAAATTCCTACTACTTTCTTTATTAATCAGCCTTGTATCAATTTTTCGGCCCGGGGAAGTTAAAGCTCAAGATTTTGGTGTGAGTTTGGGTTTTGGAACTTCTACTGCACTTTATGGCGACCTTTTTTATTTAGATGGCAATAACTCATATCATTTTGGTGGAACATTCCAATTTTCGGATGCCTTAGGTGATCGCGTTAGTGAAGATGAACGTAAACCAAACTATGGAAGAACAATTGTAGGAAACGGAAATTATTTCTGGTCAATTGATTTTGGCTACAATTATCATTTTCAAAATAAAATAATTGTAGGTGGTGAGCTTTCTGTAGGTTCAAAAAATGAGTACACAAACTATGAAGACAACAGATTTAGTGAGGGTGGTTATCACATGGTGGACCCAGAAATAACAGGTGGAGTTGGTGTAAATGCTGGTTATGAATTTTCAAACACAACATTTGGCTTCATTGGTTATAATACGCTCAGAGAAATAACTTTCGGTATCCGGTTTGCCTTTCAGTATCAATAATAGCTGCCAGACCTAAATCATCAATTTTAATAAAATACAACTTGCGTTATGAAAAAAAGACTAACAGGTTTTATCGGAACATTGACCATTCTAATTGCATTTTCAGCAATTAATGTATTTGCCCAAAATCCAGCGAAATATATTTGCGATAAATTTGATGGTACACTTTCAGATATTATTGAAGATCGAAGTTTTGTAGGTGAAACTTACAGATGTGATGTTGAAGAGCAATGGGATATGATGATTATGGATGAAATAAACTATATGATGACAGAAGATGAATATTTTGGAAATGCAAAAGAATGGAAAAAAACTTTTGTAGATACAGAAAATTACAGTCGAAGAAGTTTTTCCTTTGAATCTGATGAGTATTTCATTGTGAATCTTTATGTCCCCTTTGAAAAGAAAACCGATCATTTTTACATAGCAGAATAAAATCATCAACAAAGGTAAAATACAGCTAACATATATATGGCCCCCAATGTCAATTGGCAATAGTTTTTTCGGGCAAGAAAAATTCTCTTCTCGCTATTCCGATTTCGACACATATCCATTGGTTTAGTACTACAAGCAGTTTTCAATCACGGGTTGGCAGCTCATCTGACTGCACCAAACATATATAGAGACTCAGCATCTCAACAGTTTTCAACTGACAAACTACTAAAATGGCCCCGCCTTTGCGGGGCGGCCATAGAACATACATTCCACACCAACCAGCAGGTTACCCCGGAATGGTTCAATGGCGGCCAGGAACCGCTCAGGGCCGGCAGGGTATATTCTTGTGATAAACCTTCTTGCCATCGCTGTCCAGCACACAGACATACATGGTTCTTGCGTGCAAATCAATTCCGCAGTAATATGAGTGTTGTTCGTTATAGACTTTCATGGTCATTCCTCCTTGGGTTGTTATGAGTTTGTCCGAACCCGTAATCTACGAATCCGGGAGGAGGCCATGAATAATATCAAGGCGTTAGTATACCTCATTCAAAACTCTTCCAGCGATTGCTTTAGAGGTTCTTTTTATTCAAATTGTTATATATAAATTAATTTACTCAATATGGAAGACACACTGATCAAAGAATTATCGCGACTCAATAGAAACGAAAAAATCATATTAGTAGAGGCTTTGTGGGATTCTATAGCTTCTGATCCTGAGCAGGTTAGTTTTCCGGAACATCACAAAAGTATTTTGGAAAAACGATTGCAAACACTTGATGAAGATACTGCGAATGGGAAGTCGTGGGATGAAGTCCGGGGAAAGTATTTATAGATGGTGACTAAAACCCTGGTTCTTACCCAACAAGCTGAAAAAGATATTGATGATGCTCATGATTGGTACGAATCCCAAGATCAGGGATTGGGGAAAGAGTTTGCTCGATGTGTGGATGTAAAGATGGCATCAGTTCTTCGTGCTCCTCATCAATACCAAGTTGTTTTTAAAAACATAGTCCGAAGAGCTTTAGTTAACCGATTTCCGTTTTCCATTTACTTTGTTGAACAAAAAGATGCAATTTCAGTGTTCGCAATTTTGCATCAACATCGGAATCCAGAATCCTGGAAATCGCGCGTATAATCCTCCGGCATACTAACAAAGCGTTTTAAATCGGTCGGGGTGCGATCGGGTTTGTTTCTGTAGAATTGATTTTGCTACTTCAAAGAAATCTTAATCCCGACGCCAGTTACGCGCGGGACCACTAACGCACCCTCCAACAATACTACTCATCTATTCATTTCGTTGTCTTATTATGTATTAATTTTGTACATTAAAAGTACGTCTAAAGAAAATTATTACCCTTATGCAAACAGCACGAATTGAGATAGACCAGGATATTCAACCGCTTTCCGAGTTTCGGAAACATGCCGCAGATTTCATTGACCGCATCAAAAAACAGAAAAGATCCATTGTCTTGACACAGCATGGAAAAAGCGCAGCTGTTTTAGTTGATGTATCTGAGTATCAACACATGGTTGATAAAATTGACCTGATGGAAGAGCTGATTGAAGCAGAACGACAAATTGCAAGAGGAGAAGTCGTGCCTCATGAAGAAGCGAAAAAGCGAATTAAAGAAAATCTTGCCAAGTGGAAATAGTCTGGACCAATCAGGCATTGCATAAACTCAACGAGTTTGTCGACTTTATTGCCCAGGATGATCTTGTCACCGCCAAAAAGTGGGCATTAAAACTGATTGAGAAAACCGATCAGCTTATTGAACAACCGGAGTCAGGTCGAATTGTGCCAGAATATAATAAACCGAATTTGCGTGAACTGATATTCGGAAATTTCCGGGTTATATACCGCATACGCAAAGAAGAGACTACGATCTATATTCAGACCGTATGGCATGTCCGACAAGATCCTCCTAAATCAAATACAGGGTTGCGTTAACAAGCGTCTCAACCGGATTTGGCCGCTTGTTGCTGATATTACAAATTTTCAGAGTTTCAGTATATCTTACTTTTTACCACTTTAGTGGTTGGATATCGCCAAACTGCTTAAACGCCGGGCCGTTATACCCACTATTCAAAAATCTGATTTCTTCCGGTTTTCATCGTTAATAATTACATTCAGGTAAACTAAACACTTTTCCTATTCCTATGATCACCGATTTAAAAGAGATTGAAAATTCAGCCCTGAATCTAAACAAAAAGGATAAAGTGCGTCTGGCTGATAAATTATTGCAAAGCATACATGGCAAAATTGATTCTGAAATTGAACAGGCGTGGATTGATGAAGTCCAAAAAAGAAAAGAGTCCCTTAAATTGGGTGAGGCTTCCCTTCATGCTGCTTCGGATGTCTTAAATGAAGCAAGAAAATATCTTCAAAAGTGATTATTAAATTTCATTCAGAAGCCAGAAAAGAATTTTGAAGTAGCTGAATATTATGAGGATCAAGTTGTTGGCCTTGGGATGATTTTATTGATGAAGTAGAAAAGGTGTTGCATGTCATCAAACAACAGCCAACGTCAGGGACAATAGTCACGAATACTGAAAGAAGGTTTTTGGTTTCTCGCTTTCTGTATGGAATCATCTACTCTGTGGAAGACGAGCTGATTACCATATTTGCCGTCATGAATTTAAGGCGAAAGCTGGGCTACTGGAAATCTTGAACTTAAAACCGTGGGTATAACATATATGGCCTCCATTGTCAATAGACAATACCAATTCTGGGTAAGAAAATTAACCGTCTTCTCACCGGGCTGATTTCGATACTCTTGTCCGTGGTGTTGTACTACAGGCTTTTTTCAATTTTTTTAAGGACGACAGGCCAAACCAAAATACCCCTAACAAACTTTCATAACTTAGCACAAAACAAAATTCCGAGAAGAAGGTTATCTTAAATGAGATCCTTGATCATATTTCAAAACAAACAATTATTATGAGTAACAAAAAGATTCTTATGTACGGGCTGTTGTTTACGGCTGGAGTAGCTTTATTTCTATTTTGGCCGGGTAATTCCGCAAGCAACATGCTTTCGAATAACACAGAAGTGGTGATGTACAAAAATGAAGGCTGCCAATGCTGCACTAAGTGGGGTGACCATATGCAAGAAGGCGAGTTTGCCGTAGAGGAAGTGCCGGTGCCTGTCCTGATGCAGGTCAAGCGTGATAACGGAATCACCAGAGAGCTGGCCTCATGCCACACAGCCATTGTAGATGGCTACGTAGTGGAAGGCCACGTTCCAAGAGAAGATGTAGAGCGGCTCCTTTCGGAACGTCCTGACGCCATCGGACTTGCCGTGCCCGGAATGCCCACCGGCTCTCCGGGAATGGAGATACCTGGCCGTGCGCCGGACAGCTATGACGTACTTTTAGTGAATAAAGATGGTTCAACCAGCGTATTTGCCTCTCACTAAAACAAGATAAAATTTTATAAAGGCTCATTCCTCACGGTTTGAGCCTTTTTTATTATAGTAAGCATTTAAACCTGAGTTCGATTATTGATAGCTTGAAAACTGCCTGAAAAATCATCCCTGCGAAGGCAGGGATCTTAGTATTGCCGGTAATTCAATCATAGATGCGTAAAAAACAAGTAGATTTCGGGCATTCGCCGCGAAATAACCATCTTGCCTATAACAGAGCCTGCTTTTTAATCGAACTCAGGTTTTAATTATTTGATAATTTGAACTTTTCATCTATTTACTTTCAAAAGGAAACAAATTATTGTTAGTGAGGTTTGAAGAGAAAACACTAACAAAAATGAAAGGTCATGAAAGAGACGATTGGAAGAATATTAACGATAGGCGGTGTTTTAGGTGTCGTGTATTATGGATATCAATATTTTCAGGATTCGGAGTCCTTTGAGGCATTCGGCGCTGATGTGGCCGTAAGTACCGGAAACTATACCCCCATCATTATTTCAGCAGTAGTGATGCTGGCCGGTATAGTGATCACTAAATTCAATGTTAGATGAGAAGAGCAGGGTAGTGATTCGTTACAGGCCACGCTTTTTGTTTTATATACTGCAAAGTTTTTTGCTGATATCCCAGAGCTGCCCGGCTGCATCTGCATTGCGGGCTGTTTTACTTGGTGTAGCAACCTTTTTACTTCTGAAATAAGCTCCGCCCACATCTTTTACTTTGTCTGAGGTTGCTAAATAGATAGAAGTTTCTGCTCCTTTTTTAGGAGATACAAAAAACGGTTTCCCGATCGTAAACAGCACTCTCATGATCCAGCTTCCGCTTTGGGCAAAATTGGAAGCCACTACCCCCGGATGAAGGCAATTTGCGGTAACGTTGGTCTCAACCAATTGATGTGCAAGTTCTTTGGTGAACAGGATGTTGAATAATTTCGAATTGCCGTAGGCTTTCCACGGGGTGAAGTTATCGGAGAGCTGAATGTTTTCAGGATCAAATTCTCCGGCGCGGTGAGCTTCCGAGGCTACGCTAATGACCCGGCCCTGATCCGCAGCTTTGATCATATCAAGCAAAAGGTTGGTAAACATAAAATAGCCGATATGATTAACGGCAAAAGTCTTTTCAAGTCCATCAACGGTTTCCTCCTGTTCAGAAGCCAGGAATCCATGATTGTTGATCAGCACATCTATCTTTTTGTAGTTCTTTTTAATTTCCTGTGCTGCTTTCCTGATCTCAGCCTGAATGGCAAAATCACACAAAACAATATCAATGCCGGGATTGGATGTTTCTTTGATGATCTCCGCCCGGGCAGCCTCGGCTTTATCTTCATTTCGACAGACCATCACAAGGTAAGCACCTTTCTGAGCCAGCGCTTTTGCAGTTTCAAATCCAATGCCGGAATTGGCTCCGGTTATCACACATAATTTATTGTTCATGAGCAGTTGGTTGTAAAATCATTTTAAGTTAACGTTTGTTTGATATAATTATCCTTGTTAAAGCCTTTGAGTCATGGTCTGATGGCTCCAGGTCAACCTGACCGATTGTTTTATCTTATCTTACAGACTTTTTATGCACTTATAGTTAGACTCCTAAGCCCAATTGGCCGATCAGATGGGTAATCCATCAGATCGAATCCGGGAATGTGTAACCAGCTCCACGGTCTGATGGCTCCAGGTCCATCTGACCGATTGTTTAATTCGAGCACCACGTTCAGTTCGTATCCTGATCCAACATCCTGCGTCAGTATCACCGATCAGCCCCATCCATCAGACGGGCTATCCGTCAGATAGATCTCATAGCTATTTTAAAATTCTTTTAGACACATTCCTTATCTCGAACGCACGTTAAGTTATAAACTACACAAACGGTTTACCAAAGGTTCAAATTCCGTATCTTTGATAAAAATCGAGAATGCAATGATACAAGAATATCTGAACTCAATTGAAAAATTTGTTGTAGTCGGTGATCGGGTTCTTATCAAGCCCCGCGAAATGGAAACACATACCCGAAGCGGATTGGTATTACCGGCTTCGGTTAAGGAAAAGGAGGAGATCCAAAGTGGCTATATCGTTAAGACCGGACCCGGCTACCCCATTCCCAATACCGATATCGAAGAAACCTGGAAGGGAAGTACAGACACAAAATATATAGGAATGCAAGCCGTGGAAGGAGACTTAGCTATTTTCCTTAAGAAGCAGGCCTATGAAATTGAATTTGAAAACGAAAAATATCTGATCATCCCACACGCAGCTATTCTGTTGCTTATCAGGGATGAACAAACTACTTAAATGAAGAACAAAGACAAAAATTTTCAAGAGAACAAGGAAGGAAAAGCACAAAAACATTCAGTAATAGACGACATTCAGGGGATCATAATTGGATCATTACTGGCAGCTTTTGGTATCGCTATTTTCTCCCATATGAATTTCCTGATCGGCGGAACCGCGGGCGTGGCTTTTTTAACACAGTACACGACTTCCTTTACCTTTGGTCAGGTTTTCTTTGTAATAAATCTTCCTTTTTACATTTTGGCGATCAAAAAACTGGGCTGGGACTTTACCATCAAGACCTTTATTGCCGTCTCCGGCGTTTCCTTCCTGACAGAATTTATTCCCAAAATCTTTGAGCTCGGGGAGATCAATCCCTGGTTTGCCGCAGTATTTGGAGGCTTCCTGATCGGGAGCGGGCTGCTTATGCTTTTCAGGCATAAAGCAAGTTTAGGAGGCTTGAATATTCTCTCTATTTATGTGCAGGAATATTTTCAGATCAGTGCCGGTAAATTTCAGATGGTAGCTGATACCCTGATTATATTAGGTGCTTTTTTCGTTGTTGATTGGCGAGCCTTGGCTTTTTCGGTACTCGCAGCTGTTGCTTTAAATATAATCCTGGCTATCAATCATAAACCGGGTCGCTACAGGGGAATGAGCTGAGGGATTTAAGTTTCAGGGATCATGCATCAAATCCTAAATTTGGTAGTATATATTATTGAGGTGCCTGAAAAAACAGGCTTGTAAGCTAATCACCTGCCCTTAGTGTTGAAACCCTTCAGGGTTCGGTTTCTTTGTCCTCATAAATCCACGGATTGCGTGGATTGCATCCACTTCACCCGCGGTTATTAGTGTTAAACCCTATTCGGGGTTCTTACTATATAAACTTTGTTTAATCGTTTCGCTTCGATGAAAAACCTCTTTACCCTTTCCTGCCTCGTGCCTGACATTCCGCGTTGGCACGAATTGGCTTGTCTTCCCTGTTTGGGACACTTGAGCTTTAGAGATATTGAGGTAAATTAAACAGGAATGAAAGCTGCGAAATTTTTCGTTAATTCAGGCATCTAAATCCATTAATTGAATCCAAAGCCAATGAAGCGCCGAGAATTTTTGCTCAAATCAATGCTTATGGGAGTTGCTGCAACACTTCCGGTACATAAGTTTTTTGCGACTGCTCAAGAGAATCCTTTTAAAACGCTTCGCCGTAATGTGGGTACGTTTACCGGACGAGGCGGAACCATTGGATGGCTGGTAAATGCTGAGGGCATTGTTGTAGTCGATTCCCAATTCCCTGATTCAGCACAAAACTGTATTGCCGGCCTGGAAGAGATGGAAAATGTGGCTTTTGATATGCTTATTAACACGCACCATCACGGAGATCATACAGCAGGAAACCCGATTTTTAAGGAAAAAGTGAAACGAATTGTGGCTCACCAAAACGTGCCGGATCTTCAGAAAGCCGCAGCTCAGCGTAATGGGCAGGAGGCGTTGGAGTCCCAGGTTTATCCGGATACGACCTATGGAACTTCGTGGAGTGAAACGGTTGGAGATGAAACGGTTCACCTGAAGCATTACGGCCTCGCTCACACCGGTGGTGACACCGTAATTTATTTCGAAAAAGCGAATGTAGCCCATATGGGAGATCTCATATTTAACCGGGCCCATCCTTTTATTGACAGGGGTTCAGGAGCTTCCATATCGAACTGGATCACTACATTAAAGACGGTAGCTGATGAACTTCCTTCTGACGCAGTTTACATTTTTGGCCATGGAAATTCGGATTATGGAATCACCGGTAAAAAGGAAGACCTCTCGGTGAAAGTTGATTTCTTAACAGCCTTGCTCGATTATACTCAAAAGGGAATCGATGCAGGGAAGACAGTTGAAAAATTGTCTGATATTGAAACGCTTCCCGGTTTTGAGGAATTTAAAGCCCCCGGATGGAGACTCCCATTAAGTGCTAATGTTGAAGTTGCTTATGCAGAACTTACCGAAGAAAACTAATTCAAATTCAAGAGTAGAAACGGTGTCCTGTTCACCTAAAAAACAACATCGGCGATGTCAGTTTTGTGGGCAAATTGCAGAACTTGTTTGGGTGCATGGCCACGGCCAATGTGCCGCCTGTGGAATCAATGCGGAAGAGTGCTGTCGGGGCGAAACGTGCGGTTATTGATTATTAATGAGCGTCAGTTTGAGATAAGAACTAAGTTAAAAGGATAAACATGGATGCTTGGGGTCATTCCCGTGGAGACGGGAATCTAATGGTAGCCATTACTTCGGTATTCGATCCCTGGCCAACCATAGGATTTCGGGCATTCGCTGCGAAATGACCCTTCAACGTGTTCAACAGCTGGTCTTTATATCGATCACGTTTATGAGGAACCAGTCCATTCTCGGAATTGGGGGAATGTGGAAAGCTTAATAATCAAACTGCCAGCGCAGGTCAATTCCCTGCTGGTTTTCATCGCCCTGCGTTAAAATTAGATCTAAATTATTTTTAAGCATATACTCAAGTATGAACATGGTTTCCGGGGTGGTTCCTGTGATTTCGTTGATGATGGCAAAGAATGTTTTACGATTCAGATACCACCCCGTTTTGATGGATGTAGTGGTACCTGCTTCCGAGCCGGTATTGGTTGTTTCGATTTGAACTATGTCAATTCCCAGCCCTCGTGTGGCTAGTGCTTCCACCTCATCCAGCAGTACGCCTACAAGCAGGTCGGAAGGGGATGAGCCACCACTGCCACTGCTTATAACTTCCTGCCATGATTCAAGTGCATAACAAGGTTTATTGAACAGGGTGTAGCAGATAATGTCTTGCTGTTCCATAGAAGGCTCACTTTGGAAACGAAATTCCGGTTCTTCAGCAGGGCCTTCAATGATATAATATAATGTGATGGGATTCCCTTGTTTCTGTGTGGTCTGCGGTATGTAACTGGTGCTGATAAATATTTGCGGATTGGAGAGCGGACCGCTAAACGTAAATCTCCCTTCCTCAAGGTTGAATTGCTTACCGAGAGGACGAACATACCCATTCTGAGCATTCAGGGTTCCAAAAAGCTGGAGGTCACCAGCCGTTTGTTTCTGGGCTTCCAGGTTACCGTTCATTTCAACCTCCATGTCAAGATACCTTCTGTTTCGGATAAAGAAATCCTGTTCAACCACAAATGTCATATCCAGTGCAAGTGAATCATAGGGACTGAAAGATGGGACTTCTTCCTCTTCGAGCTGCACGTCTTCCACCGACCTTTCACCGAAATTCTGCAAGTAAACGAAGCCATTCTTAACGGTGAGGGTACCGGATGCCTTTGGCCTCACGGGTTTACCGGAAACATTGCTGTTCAGGTCTATAGTGAGGTTGTAATCATCGGTATTAGCCAGTTTAAACCGGTTTGCTTTTGCATCCAGATTCAAATTGGTTGGAGTGATGCCCTCTAATTCGATGCTGCCGGTAGCCGAAAAACTCCCGCTTCCGCTTTTCATGCTAAACCGATCCAGATTCAGGTGCCCGTTTTCCATTAGCGTGATCTCAGAATTGATGTCGGTTAAGGTAATGCCGGCAATTGGAATGGAGAGTCTCCCGTTTTCAAGTCTGAGATAGCCCTTTGGTGGAAGTGACGTTTTGGTTCCGGCAAAATTGATATCGGCATTAAGGGTGCCACGAAGATTTCGGGTAAATTTCTTGTTAAGGAAGTCGTTGAATACAGATATGTTGAAATTGTCAGTTACCATATTTACGCTCAATGAATCATTTGGACCGGGTGGCTGAATCTCAAATGTTCTGAAATCCATGGAAACCGGAATCTTTGCGTTTATAGATGCAGCGCGTTGCCCGTGGGCATTGGCCTGAGTTTGAATGCTAAGATTCTTTTTAGTGTGATCGTAGTTAAAAGTAGCCGAAGCGGAGTCGATGGGAATGCCGGAAAGAGAGGCTTGTTTTAGCTTTATTGTACCTTTGAGATCAGGCTGCCCGGCGGTTCCGGTCATACTTCCGTCAAAACTTAAAATCCCATCCGTTTCGGTTATTTGCAGTGTTTCAAGGATCTCACTGATTTCTTCAAGAGCAATAGGATTTATACGGAACGTGCCGGAAACCGGTTCATTAAAAAATGAATCAGAGAGGTTTTCCGGAGGCTCCGGTACGAAGGGTACATCAATTCGACTCCTCACTTTTTCCTCATTTTGCATTAAAACACTGAGTTCTGCATTCAGCCGTTTATCTTTTACATTGAAATCGAGGGAGAAACGATCCGTTTGGGTTCCCATATAGGCAAGATTCTCAATAGTAATTGCACCATTTCCGGCAAGTGTGGTATCTGAATGCTCTATGGTAAGGTCTCCGGACAAGACCCCATCTACAAAGCGTTCATCAAATATGGTTTCCTGAATCACTCCAAAGTCACAGTTATTGGCTTCCATCCAGAATTTCTGAGAGAGTGTGTCGGCATAAGGCACTGCAAAATTGAGGTAAGCATTGTTCTCAGAAGTTAACCTGAGTGTGTCCGTCATGATGCTTCCATTCTCATACGTCAGCTTAAATGAATCCTCTAATGAAAGAAGCTGAACAGAATTTTCAAATTCCAGAAGATCCCAGGTTAATTCTGTTCTTAAATTTTCGAGATTAATGGCATAATCACCTGATTGCCTGATCTCCCCCGAATCCTCACTTTTGATATCAAAATTAAAGTAACCAGAAATAAATTTATTAAAGGAAATCCCGATGGCCTGAAACCCGATATCCTGAAGTGGAACAGAAGCTATTTTGGGTTGATCAATATTTAATGAAATATCATATCCAAGTTCGTCCCTGATCGATATCTTTGTTTTACCATTTATATTGCTTGCAGTAAACAGTGAATCGTAACGGATATCCTCAAGCTGAACGGTTCCGTCAAAGAGTAGCTCGTTATCTACAACTTCACGAACTGTTCCCCTAATAGTACCGGTTGCGCGTAGAATGTCGGCTCCGGCCAGGGATGCAAGTGGCTGAAGATTCCTGACCTTCATACTGAGATCGAAGTTGTTATCAGGATCGGTGCGATCGGTGATATTTCGGCGGCCTGAGAAACTACCTGCAATAACCTCACTATTTAAAATTCCTTCCTGTACTTTTAAAATATTATCCTCCAATAGCGCGTCTATTCTGAGGGTGTCTATAGTTGCTCCATTAATGGAACTGGAGTCCATTTTAACCAAGGTTGATAGCGAGTAGCTGTCTGTATCAGTAAATGACCCGCTGCCACTTAAATCGAAATTTATGGAGCTTGATGCAACCTCAAGATTAGGTAATTGATCCAGATTGAATTGCTGTGTGGAGGCTTTGAATGAATAACTGCGCGTTTCCTGAAGCAGCTGCTGAATGGCTGCCTGTAAACGGATTTCATTTTCAAAAAGTTGAACAAAACCATCGGTAATCAGTGATTCTGAACTTATTTTACCGGTTATGGAAAGGTCGGGAATGATATAACCGGCCAGTTCAACAGGTTCTGTTTGCAGGTTTATTTGTTCACTGAATTTCAGATTCGAACTACTTGATAATATAGGCCTTGTCTGTTTGTAAATGGCAAATTCCCAGGGTGCTTCATTTAAAGAAAATCCGACACCTGATGCAAGAGCGTTCAAGGATACTTCTCCTCTCATTTTGGGGTTTTTGAGCCACTGTGCGGGATTTAAACCAGAAAGTGCGGCTTTGATCAGCCACTCAGGATCGGTACTGAAAAGCCGGTTTACGTCCGCATTCACCACAAGGGATTCCTTTCCATTGTGTAATTCGACATTTGCCGTAATGGTTTCGTTGCTGAGTGTGCCGCTTCCAAAAAGCGACTGAAGCCGATAATTTTCATAACGCATATCATCGAATGTGAATGCCCAGGTAAGGTCAGCCTGTTCAATTTGTTCATCCACATAACCCCCAGCTGTTATCTGAAAGTTTGAGATCCGGGCATCAAGGGAATCAGCGGTATAATACCCGAGATCAAAATTATTGCCGCTTAAACCGATCTTCTTCAACGCGGGTTTTCCGTCAAATGTTAGGGTTGAAACCAATGAAAAATCATCAAAGCCATTACCGTCTGCTGTCAGCTCGACTTCAAAGGATTTAAAACTACCGTTTGCGTGCAGGGCAAGCTGTAGGTTTTCGTCAGGGAGTGGCTGCTCGATATAGGGCTTGATGTCCGCAAATGAAAATGGAGCCGTCTGCAATTCCACATTCAAGGTTGAATCTTTCAAATTAGTTTTGACCGTTGCATCGAGAAATGAACGACCGGTTCCCATGATCAATTCATTTAATGTGATCTGCTCCCCATCTACGGCAGCAGAGGCATTGAGATCTATTGAATTGGTTAGGCTATCTTCATGAATATTAAGATTTAATTCGTTGAGGCTCCCAGAAAAGTCATCAAAAAGCTGAAGCCGGCCACGTGCATACAGATCGGTAATAGTAAGGGAGCCATGAGGCAAATATGTGTAGGATATAAGCTGAATCCCGGAATTTTGTAATTGGATATCCTGCAGGTCCAGATCGATAGGGAATGAACTTTCAGTGGAATCGGAGGGAATTAGGTTTTGAACATTAAAAGTACCTGAACTGTCTTCACGAACCCAAACCCGTAAACTATCTACTTGCAGCAGGCTGCTTTCGTAGGTTAAGCCCAGCAATTTTGGCAGAGAATGCCTGATATGAATATTGGAAACAGTTAGAACGGTATCCGGGTCTGTTAAAGTGATATTATTGAGGGTGAAGTCATTCCAAAGGTCTCCTTTTATAGACCCGATACTTAAGGTGCCATTAAGGCTCGAATTGACAATAGACGAGATTTGTTGCTTGGCAAAATTATGTATTAAGGCTGTTTTAAATGATAATCGCAATGCCGTGGCAAACAGAAATAAAACAAGGAAGACCCAACCCGTTTTTCTAAGGCGGTTTTTGAGTTTGGTATGTTTCTTTTCTTTATTCATTAAAATGCCTGCCCGATACTAAAATGTATAGCCCAACGATCCCATGCATTGCCAAAATCCATACCATCATAGATCTGAAGGTCCTGGTCGGTTGGATTTACTTTATAAGCTACATCAATTCGAATTGGGCCGATCGGTGATCTGTAACGTAAGCCGGCACCGGTTCCAAATAGGAGAGATGTTGAGCCAATATCACCAAAGTTTTTCCAAACCTGTCCTCCATCCAAAAAAGCAGCAAATCCGAAACCTTTGATGAGTTGATCGAGTTTAAAACGAAATTCGGAATTAAAGCTGAAGCTGGATCTTCCCCCGGTAGGTACATACCTGGAATAATTTCCGTTTGCATCGAGTATTGCACGTTTAGGCCCGAGTTCCTGCCGATTCCAGCCTCGGACAGAATTACTGCCACCGTTAAAAATTCTAACTTCAGAAGGCAAAGAGTCTTGTTTTGCATAATAAATACCTGAAAACTGAACCCGTTTGGCAAAGATAATATCATCTGTAATTCCAGTAAATTTTCGGATAGTAATACCGGTTTTCTGATAACTAAAGGTAGATTCACCAAACAGGCCCGATAATCGCCAAAAGGGCTGTATTGCCCACCCTTCTTCACCTCTGCTGATGTTATTTGAGTACAAACCATTTAGCCCAAAAGAAGATATATTATAGGTTAAAATGTTATCGGGCAGATTTTCATCGGAATTAATTTCCGATTCTTTATTCTGATAATAATCATATGAGATTGAACCGGTAAATTTTTGACTATACCTATATACGAAACTATTAGAAAGACCTCCTCTCAGTATTTTGTACGAGGGTTCCACTTTATTTTCAATAAAAGGCGAAAATATAAGAGACGATTTGGTATTAAATACATAGGGAAATAAGTAATCCGTACTAAGGCGCTGTTCAATAGCAGATGCCCGCCCAGATATATTGAAACGCTCGCCCCTGCCCCTCATATTTCTGTGGGTCCAGGTAACCCGCCCTCTGAAGAGTTTATAGAAATTTTCCCAAAGATTATCGATACGGGTCACGTTTCCAACACCGAATAATAATTGAACTGTTCTTAGCGGAGCTTCTCTCACCCGTACATGAATGTTGATGGTGGAATCCTCAGGCTGTTCCGGAATTGAGACAATGGCAAACCGTAAAAGATGATGGCTGAATACCTCTCTTTGTGCTTCCCTGAGCTGATTATTACTGAAATAGGCTCCTTTTTTGATACCGGTCTCGCGAGCTATATATTTCGCCGGCAAGGCGTCTTCTCCTTCAACGGTTACAGTGTCAAAGCGTGCTCTTACGCCTGAGGTAACATTAATATTGACGACAGCAGATTTTGCGGCACTGTCGATATTTGCCTGAACAGTACTGCTTGCGTATGGGAAACCAAGATTATTTAATGTACCAGTTAAATTTCCTGTAACATCCGATTCATTGATGGTCTCGTATCGCTGGCCGGAACGATAGGGAAGACGTTCTTTGATAGCATTGAAACGTTCATACTCAAGTATCAGGGTTCTATTTTTTTCACTGGAATTGATCTCAAAATTTACTTCAGCGATCTTAATGGGTTTATTTTCTATGATTCTGAAAGTAAGACCTTTCTTCCATTCTTTATTCAGGGTCGTAATTTCGTAACTGACCTTAACGTCATCGAAGCCCCGCCGCTGGTAAAACCGCTCAATGCGGATCACATCCCTCTTTACATCATTCTCGTTGAGCTTCATACCCGGCTTTTTCCAAAAAGCTAACTTTTTGAACCATCCGGGAGATTCATTGAGAATAATATTGCGAAGCACCAGGCTTTCATAGGTCTTATTACCTACAAAATCTACACTCCACACTCTCGCTTGAACAGGCTCCTCATCCTGAGCACTAACGGTCTCTGCCGAACACAGAAGGATCCCCAATAGAAGAAAAAATAATTGAGTTACTTTAGGCATAGTTGAGTTCAGGACGTAGATGGATGCAAATAAGTGATAAGTATAACTGAATGTTTATTATCTTTGTAGCGGTCATTCGATATTTAAAGTATAATATGCCAAGGTTAATAAAAGTTTCTCTATATATGCGAAGTTTATTGTGTATAACAGCAACGTTGTTAATACTATCATCGTGTAAAAGTACTAAAGAATTTACCGGTTTTTCTTACGATCCGCCGGATGTTACCAATACCACGGATAAGGAGATCACTCCACAGCCCAGGAGAACCATAGGTGTGGGGTCACCCAAAGTGTGGGTAAGTAATGAATTTGATGGAGCGCGTCTCAATGATTTTTATGCTCTTAATGATTCTACCTTTGAAATACTTATAGCACCTGAAAATGCTCCGATCAATAACAGTCCTTGGTATGGATTTAAAATTTGGAGCGATTCGGTGCGTATGGCTAAAATACGGCTAAATTATGAGGATGCCACCCACCGATATGTTCCCAAGTTACAAAGCTGGGCTTGGCCCGACAGCGCCTGGCAGGAACAATTTGAGCTTCCCGTTGAATACGATACTGCTAACGGAACCGCCACCTTTGATATTTTACTTGCAGAAGACCCCGTTATAATAAGTGCTCAGCCATTGAATACATCGTCATTGGTTAAGAAAGAACTTAGTGAACGGGGTATCATTGATAAAAAATTTACAAAATTCAGGAGGGCAGGGCTTTCAAAAAAAGGAAGACCGATTTGGGAACTTGAGATCACTGAAGTTAAAAAAGAACAAAAGGCTCCTGTTTTGGCTATCATAAGCCGGCAGCACCCTCCTGAAGTTACGGGGTATTTGGCATCTTTGATCTTTCTTGAGGAGCTGACTTCTGACACTGAAATAGCCAGGGAATTCAGAGAAACATTTGTTGTTAAAGCTTTTCCTATGCTAAATCCTGATGGCGTTGATCTTGGGCACTGGCGCCACAATGCCGGAGGTATCGACCTTAACAGGGATTGGAAGAATTTTAATCAACCAGAGACAAGGATCGTCAGGGATGCTTTTATATGGATCAAAGATCATGAGTTGAGGAGAATGTTCTATGCCATAGACTTTCATTCTACCAACGAAAATATATTTTACCCAATAAATGAAGAAATACAAACCAGCCCGGATAATATTACCCAGGAATGGATAAAGGAGATCATGGGAGATAATCCAGATGTAAAATTCACTGTTGAAGAATTTGATACATCATCCCCTATTGCTAAGAATTGGTTTTATCATACCTTTGGCATTGATGCCCTTACCTATGAAGTTGATGATCGTATTGGGGAACAGCAGCTTAGCAGCGTTTCGCGCTCAGCGGCAAGGTCACTAATGCGATTATTGTTGGATGAATGGGATAAAATAGCTCTAAAAAACTAACAATGGGTTAATCATACTTATATAGAAAAAGAATGCCATGGCTATGGCATTGAAAGGATCAGATATTTTGCATGAAGGTATTCAAAACTGGAAATTACGCCTGGTGTTAAGTGCGTTATTGTGCATTATGGGACGGGCCGCACTTATCAGTATGGCATTGGGGGAGTTTAAGGAGCTTACGGTGATGGATAAAACTTTCGCCAGCATTGCTGTTTTTATGGCAGGTACTCCGGTATATCTTATTGCCGGTAATCTGAATCCGGGTAAAGTTGATCAATAAATTCTGTGCCGCACATAAATGTGTCGTATTTTAACCTCAGAACAAGAGTGAAAGAACATTAATTATAGCAATGGGCCATAATCACCACCACCATCAGACAAATGTTGACGATTCTTCCATATGGAAACTTTGGGTATCTATATTTTTGAACCTCACCATAACGCTGGCGCAGGTGATCGGGGGTATTATCGCCAACAGCCTTGCTTTGTTATCCGATGCGGTTCATAACTTCAACGACTCAATGTCGCTGGTAACCACGTTGGTTACCAAGAAGATCGCTAAAAGGGAGGCTAGTTCATCTAAGACATTCGGGTACAAACGGGCGGAGATTATAGGAGCATTTGCAAACCTGATTACTTTGGTTATTGTTGCATTATTCTTAATTAAAGAAGGTATTGAGCGATTTATAGCCCCTGAGCCTATTGATGGGCTAACCATGTTTTGGGTGGCTATGATCGGTTTGGCTGCGAACCTGATTACAGCAGCCTTGCTATGGAAGAACTCCAAAGACGATATCAATATGAGGAGTGCATTCATACATATCCTATCTGATGCGCTCTCTTCGGTTGGAGTAATCATTGGTGGATGGCTCATCATTCAATATGATTGGTACATTATTGACACCATTCTCACCATACTTATCGGATCTTATATTCTATGGCATTGCTACCATATGCTGCGGGAGACCATAGATATTTTGATGGAGGCTAAGCCTGAAAATATCAATATTGATGAGCTGAAAATGACAATGGCAGGTATAGATAAAGTGTGTGGTGTGCATCATATCCATGTATGGCGGCTTGATGAACACAGCACTCTGCTGGAAAGCCACATTGTGATCGAAAAAGAAGACCTTGATGAAATGGAAACCATAAAATCATCCATCAAAAAATTACTTCACGATAAATTTGAGATCTACCACAGCACGCTGGAATTCGAATTCGAGCCTTGCAACGATCATAAGCACGAAGCGGCGCATCAGCATTAAGTGATGCTTTATTGATCTTTCGGCACAGAAAAATCCTGGTTGTATGGATTAGTTTCCGGAACTGTGATCCGAACAAGTCCGTAGTTTGCCGCCTGATGACATTGGTTACAAGTCTGTACCATCGTTTGATAATTTTCTTCGAACATATTTCGGTCTTTTGCATCTATAGCAGCTTCCATTTGCACGATCTGAGGTGGAAGCATACTTTCAAGTAAACCGCTTACATCCACGCCATCATCCATATGGTTTCCATCAATAATGGTTTCTGTGAGCTCTTCAATCTCATGAGCGTAAATGTCGGCGAGCCCCCAGTTTTCTTCCATGCCTGAAAAATACAATTTAACGCTGTAGCGCTGCATGAACGACATATGATAGATCAACGGGACTGCATCCATATAGTGTTCATCAGAATCCATATGCTCCCCGGACTGGTGATTGGGTTGGCATGCAATCCCAATAAAAATTAAAGTAGTGGCTAACAGTACAGAACCGGCTTTAAATGAATTTTTCATGATGGATAAATATGAATTGATTACTTGTTCTAACAATGCCTAAGTTATTTCCTAACCCCGATACATTCAAATCATGAAAAAACTAATAATTCTACTACTTCCGGTTCTTATCATCAGCTGTAACAGCGGCCCTGATGTGATCGATGATCTGAGCGATACCTCTTTTGAACTGCTGAATCAGGATAGTACTGCGGTTACTTTTCCGGATGATTTTGAAGGTGAATTTGTAGTGATGGGATTCATTTATACAAACTGTCCGGATATTTGCTCGCTGATCACACAGAACCTGGTGCGCATTCAACAAGACATGAATTACCCGGATGACGTGCATTTTATAGCGGCAACTTTTGATCCTGAAAGAGATACTCCTTCAACCCTGAAAAAATATGGGGAAGCTTTTGGGGTGGATGAAAACTTCACTTTTTTAACTGGAGACTCCACAGAAGTTTTTGCCTTGATGGATAGCGCAAGAGTCCGTAGCCAGGTCTCGATGACAGACACAACCGCTGATGGACGTGAATTATATTTCATAAATCATTCTGATAAGATCATGGTGCTTGATAAACAGTCGCGGGTTGTATTCGAATACGGAGGAAGTCAGCCTATGATCCCATCTTTAGTTAAAGAAGACCTTAATAAAATACGATGAGATATCTGGCATACTTTTTAACGGTGTTAGTGCCATTGGTGATGATCTCTTGCGGGGCAGAAAAAGAACAAGTGACCGAAGAGGAAGTGGTGGAAGAACGGGTTCGCCCGGCTGCTTCCGGTGGGACAAGCGCGGCTTATTTCAGCTATTCCAATACTTTCGATAAGCCTGATACTTTGATTTCTGTAAACAGCGCTGTTGCACGGTTAACCCAAATACACGAGAGCTATGAAACAGAAGATGGGATGACGGGAATGAGAGAGCGAAGGGAAGTGATCATTCCGGCAGGGGAAAACGTGGTTTTTAAACAAGGAGGGCTGCATGTGATGATGATGGATCTGCGTGAAGATCTAAGTGCAGGTGATTCTGTTGGTGTGGAGCTTGAATTGAAGCTGGCAGGCAGGGTCTCCAGATTATTGCCTGTTCAGCCATAAATAGCTAAAATAAAAAAAGGCTTCCGGTTCCCCGAAAGCCTTTCATTACCTAATCTTCAGCTTACTGAATCGTAAACTGAACCATCACTACATTATCCATAGCATCAAATACGGGAGGATCATCCGATCCCTGAGATCCATCAAAGTCGTAAGAGCCGATGGTTCCGTTATCGATATGAAGCATAGCCCAAACTTTGTCACCGGTTTCAAGCGTTTCGCCTTCGTCCAGAGTGATTATCAGGTCATCATTTTGACCGAGATACACTTGTCCATGCCCAATGCTCGCAGGTACAACAGGAGCATCGCTGCCGTCGTCCCGGTGCAGAACTACAAAACCGATCTGGTCTGTCATGGTTTCGGAAATAGTAAGGGTATTGTCTTGAACAGATTGATCCCCGGCTACAACCGAAGGTGTTGCAGAGCCACTGATGGTGATATTTATTGTAAGGATACCATTAGCAGTAACTACCGGTTGATCGTGAGGACCAACTCCGTCAAATTCGTAGCTTCCTTTCTCACCGGTATCAAAGTGAACCATGGGCCACAGTTGTTCGCCGTCTTCCACTACTTCGCCATCATTGAAGGTGATTTGAACATCGGTGTTCATACCGGCTTCAATCGGAGCTTTTCCGATTATATTGGGAACTTGAGGACCGTCATTACTTTCATTTGAACGGTGTATCACAACCCATCCGTCAGTATCAGATTTCACATCAACCACAATGGAATTGTTCATGACTGTCTGGTCATTGGCCGTAAGGGTTGAAGTATTTTCAAGAACAGTAAATGATTCCAGAACAATGACTCCTTCAAAAAATACCGGTTGGTCTAAGCCGTTGGCTCCGTCAAATTCATAAGCTCCTACTTCTCCGGTGTCATAGTGAAGCATGGGGAATAAATTGTCTCTGGCTTCTACAGTTTCGCCTTCGCTCAGAATGATTTCCACATCTTCATTTATGCCGGCGCTCACTGGAGCTTTTCCAATGATTTCCGGGACCTGCGGTGCGTCGTTAGTGGCATTTGGCCCGTGGATCACAATCCATCCGTCCTCAGCAGCATTCACAGAAACAGTAAAGATATTTCCTTGATTTACCTGATCTGTTACGGTAATTAAGGGATTGGTTTGGCTGATCGTAAATGAACTCATGACGATCTCCTCATTAAAAGTAACGGGAAGATCAAGTCCGTTTTCTCCATCAAATTCATACTCCCCAATTGTTCCGGTATCTTCGTGAAGCATTGCCCAAAGGGTTTCGTCATTAGCTACGCCTTCTTCCAGCTGAATACTTACATTGGTATTAGAGCCGGTTTCTACCATAGTTTTACCTATGATCTCAGGAACTTGTGGTCCGTCATTACTTTCGTTGGAACGGTGAATAACTACCCAGCCGTTTGCCGGAGAATCAATTTGCGATATCACAACTTGATTTCCACTCATAGTGCCTTGGGTGTTGGCTTCAACGGAAGGGATGTCTTCCTCATCGATGGTTTCGCCGGAGGAATTATTATCGTTACTGCATGCGGCAAAGGTAAAAAGCGAGGCTGTAATAAGAATGAATAGTTTATTTGTTAGTTTCATAATTAAAGGTGTTTTTTTTGTTTTTATTTGCTATTCATCTTTGAATACGAAAGCTTTCAGGAGGCAGATTGGAACGAATTTTCTTAGCGTGAATTACGGTTTCTGTGTTTTGAAAGAATAGACGGTTAAAAATTGAGGAAAGGCGGAATATTGTATATGGATAACGAAAAAGCAGATCGTACGGCCGAATCATATAACAAGCAGGCGAAAATGTATGAGGATAAGTGGGAAGACTATTTATCTCATACACATCAAAAAATGCTGGATATCTTTACCTCAGGCCAGGAGCACAGAATATTGGATGTAAGTGCAGGGACCGGTTTAATGGCACATCATCTGTTGAAAAAAGACTATGATTTTTCTGAATTAGTGCTGAATGATATTTCTGAAGAAATGCTAAATAGGGCAAAAAAAAGATTTGATGAGCACGAAGCTGTTTCATTTGCTGAATTTCCGGTAGAAAAGCTTGGTTTTGAAGACGAGAGCTTTGACACTGTAATTTCGGTGAATGCCTTTCATAATTACACAGATCAGTTATTGGCACTATCGGAAATTCATAGATTATTAAAGCCCGGTGGCAAGCTTTATCTGTTAGACTGGAATAAAAAAGGAGTATTTCGGTTGGTCAATTTTTGTATCGACATTTTTACCAATGAAGTTATTCAAACCAGGAGCGCTGATGAAGTAAAAAATGCATTAGGGTCTGTCCCATTTCAGGTGAATGTCTGCGAAGAATGGAGATATCATTATTGGAATTTTTTTCTAATGGGAGCAGAAAAAATAAAAAGCCCGGAATGAGACTAATATAGTGTCAGCCATGAATTGTCGCAGACCTGTCAGGTTTTTAGGCTATAGTAGCTTTTTGTAAGCCATTTAGTTTGAAACCTGACAGGTGTTTTACGACATCTGAATATTGACTTTGCACTAACTCATGCCGGGCTTTTTAAATTCAAATAAAACCGGAAAAAATTATTCCTGCTCAGGCGGAGTACCTAACTCGATCTCTTTCTCAATATAACCGCCGCGGGTGGATAGGATCTTCACAGTACCCCGGGCACCTTCAATGCCATTCAGCTCAACCTCGAAAAATACTTCCCGTGACTCTCCCGCATCGGTATAACCGGCACGAATCGTTTTGTCATATAATTCAGGGGTGATAATCTTAAGCTTGGCATTTTCATGTCCTTTGGTAAGCTCAGAGTCAAAGTCGAGTTGAACCAGATCTTCCCGAACTATCTTAACCAATTGAGCCTGCTTTAAAGCAACCGGTAAATTACCGGTGTTCGTCCAGCTTACGGATATTTTATAAGTATTGTCCCGGGTTTGTTCGATGTTTACATCATCAAGGGTAATTTGAGGAAGTTCCTTTGCCATCATCAAATTGAAGAGAGCTTGTTTTTCAGCCCATCGTTCAAGTTGCCACGGCGGTCCGTTTTGGCTGAAGAATTTGGGATGAAAACCACCGATCTCAACTTCACCAAGCTCGGGATGTTCAAATTTAGTCCATGCTTTAAAGCCTCTGCCTTCATTTTCCCGAATATCCCATTGCAAGGCATCATAGTCATCATAAATACCATCTTCATTATAATCCTCCATAGCACCGTTATTCCAAAGCTCATCACCATACCAGATGGAGCCGAAATAGAAATACCCGAAATCAGGCCCGTGGCCAAAAAGAGGGCTTGGCCGGGAAGGATCTCCGGTAACACGATTAGTAGGGTAGCGGGTCATGTAGGTTTCATACACATCGCCGGCCCAGGGGTATTCGGTGATCTCAAGTCCAAGGCGATCATACTTTTCATACAGAGCGAGATCATCCGGATACATGCGTTCTTCACTTTTTGAAGTTGAAGGGGGACGCAAGTGCATAGGAACGCGGGTATCCATAGAGTTTACAACGGATATATTTGGATGAGTAAGCATCCACATAACAACCGATCTTGATTCGGGTTCGCTTAGCGGATAATCTCCCGCACCATACTGTGTATAGCCCCGTCCTGTGAGTTCACGTCCCACGTCAGGCCGCCAGTTTTCGGCATAATTTCGGTGAAGGTCTAATCCGCCAACTCCATCTTCATTGATATCTCCATCGCCGTCGTTGTCGATGCCTTCAGCATAAACAAACCAATTACCTTTTCCGTCAAGTACTCGTTTCATTAACCGACCCTCCGGATCTCTTGGATCAATGATGTAATTAGCTTCATCCATTTCATCTGGATCTGCTTTCTTCCGCATTGAATAAATAACACCGTCACCGTCAAGGTCTTCGGAAGAATCTTCATCTAAAAGGCCATCCCTGTCATTGTCATGCGGCCGAACCGAACTGCGATTTGCCTGGGCGGTGTGAAGATAAAGGGTCGAACCATCCGGGTTATTTTGCGGACGAAGGTAGATGGCCTTTGTGTCTATCAATTCGGTGATTTCAGGGTCTTTCCCGTAGTTTTCAAGCAGGTGTTCAGTCAGCCATAAAATGGATTCACTACTGGTGATCTCCCCGCTGTGCCGGCCTCCTTCAAAATAAGCGGCAGGTTTGTCAGTATGTTTGCCTGTTTCTTTATTAGTAATGGTCATTTGCAAAATGGGTCTACCTTCAAAACTTTTAGCAACCTCATAGAGATCTACAATATCAGGATATTCCTCCGCCCATCGCTCATACCATTCATACATTACATTTGCGGTATGGTAAGTATCAAAAATCAGTCCATCTCCGGCTTTATACTCAACTTCTGGAAAACGGTGCTGTTCAAAAAAGCTGATCCCGTGCCGCTCGCCGCCAACGGTGTACATGGTAGTATCCGATTCCGGCCAGTTTGGAGTATTTAGAGGGGTGTAATTTTGTGCAAAAGCTTGGCCAAATAAAGCAAAGGTCAAAAGCAATGGTAGCCCAATTTTTTTCATATCAAATAAGATTGGTTAAATCTTCAATAGTATCATGCAATGTAATGCATTCATTGCATAAATTTTGAATGATATAAGTAGGCGGCCTGTAAAGAAAAGAAAGCAGTGATCTGTTTACAGATATTCTACTACTGCCGTTATGGAGCCTTCGTAGTGACCATTGAGGAGTTGGCCGCTTTTAACCTTCCCGTTAACTGAAATGTGATGCTCACCTGATTTTGTGCTTTCCTTATCCAGATCAAGAGACTCGAACTCTATAACTTGGCCAAGTTCATTTTTTATAACGGACTTATCTTGAATATGCACGCTTATATCAGTACCGGGTGAGGATACCAAGGAAAAGGAACCTGCATTGATTTCTTCTGTCAAATTTTCAGAATTCAGGTCGATAAAATCATTTTCCATAAGGGTAAATCCAGCCCCGCTGATGATTTCAACCTTGACTTGCATAACCGCAGTTACTTGGGCATTTGCTTGAAAATAAACCCCGGCAATTAAAAGGATGAATATGGAAAGAAATTCGGTTTTTTTATAAGCTCTGTTTTTATACACACCGTATAATATTAAGATTTTCTAATATTAAAAAATCTTAATATTTAATATCATTCAAAACCTCTCCACTTCTTTAATGAAAGTGCAATTAAGAACTATTAAAGCTATTATTTTACAATTATTAGAAATTAGAGCTTTCTAATAATTAAGGGAGATTAGGGTGAAAGCTCTTAGAATCGGGCAGGGAAATTGTCAGAAATTGAGAATCAGATCCTAAAAAGCCGCTTCAGTTTTATTCTTTTAGCTTTTTTGGTAAGCGAGGATAGGGTTTCTTTATCCAGCCCAGCTTCAGCGGGCTTGACCTGTATCTCTTTTAGAGATTTCTCAGGGTTGAGAACTCCGAGATGCTTTATAAACGTATTGAGATGAGAGCGCAGGTATTTTTTACGGTTATTATCCAGTATTTCTATGATGTCCGGCCAACTTTTCGGGTTCACTGAACATTCAATTCCCAAACCAATAGCATCTGCATCGTCCGGACTATTCAAGCAAATTTCGAGTTGAAGCTCAAGACTCTTAGGTAACGGTTCCCGCCGGAGCAGCCTTGTACCTCTGTGTTCTTTAAATCCTTTTGGAAAAAAGCTTTTCCAAAGCTCACCGGTGGCAGGGTCATGATAAAACACTTCAAATGTATCCATGTTCTTTCGAACAGTTACCATGTCTTTTATTCGCTCGAGCTGCCTCTTGTTATTAAGGATATACATAAATAATGGGGTCTTGTAATATGTACTAATAGCCGTTGTAAAAGTTCCGCACTATAACTTTTCGGTAGATGGTGTTTAATGTTAAGGAATTTTAACATTAAAAAGAGAGATGTTTATCATTTTTCAGCTCGACTCAATACAGGGCTTTGTAAATCAGATGATCAGCTATAGCTTTGGGTATTACAGGGATAAAACTTCTACTCTCTAATAAAATAATTGCTTAGAATAAAAAAAGGACGTTAAAGTTAACGTCCTTTTAATATAATTGTCGGGGCGACAAGATTTGAACTTGCGACCTCTCGACCCCCAGCCGAGCGCTCTACCTAGCTGAGCCACGCCCCGTTCAATAAGTGTTGAAGATACGCTGTTTTAAGGCTGGCTTCAATCTTATTTTTTCTATTTCTTAGAGCAAAATGATAGTGACTGCTATTAAATTGCTATCGAGATGTCATCACTAATTAAGCAACATGGACTCTACTACGTACAATTTTACAACAGCAAAAGACGTCCTAAAAGAAAACGAGTACCGCTAAAAACAAGAACTAAACAAACTGCATTAAAACTCCAGCGTAAACCTGAAGATGACTTCGCTACCGGCGCTTTTGATCCTTGGCTGGATGAAAACAACTTGGCTAAGTTGAGCACCGAGAAACTGCATGTAAATAATGATGGGGAAGAACAAGAAGAATCCATCAACTACTTCACGAAAGAGAACGTTCATTATTAATTTTTAGGAATGACGTTAATGTCAGTTCCTGACAGATATCAATAACGTATCAAATCAAGTTAATTAGAGGATTCCTGGTACTCATATTCAATCGTCAATGTCGCTGTGGAGCTGATTGTAATCGAGGTATTGCTCTGGGAGGTCATGTCAATGTTCACATCGCCACTGGAATTCTTGAGATTAAGTGTACCCACAAGTCTAGTCTTATCTATCGACCACGACAGGGTTATAGTGTCACCGGAACCTGCCTGCAGAAAGAGATCCCAAACTATACTCTGTGGGAGATAGTTTCGGTAATCTTTGAGCAATTGCATATTATCGGTATCAAAATAGGCATGTAGCGTACCCTGGGGCGGGGGCGGGGGCGATTCCCGATCTTGGTCGCTATCGAAACCGGAGGTGGAGTCTTCATTTTGTCCAAAGGACAGCTCGATAGCATTTTCGTCATCTTCCACGGTCAGGCCCATAGTGTAGATGGAGCTGGTCGCATCAAAAGATCCGGTAACGCGGGTATCTTCAGAGATGTCAAAGATAAGGGGATTGGTAGTAGAAGCCGTGATACCGATACCCTCCCAGCTGGAAAATATCCATCCTTCGGTCGGAGTGGCCCGCACCCTCACGCTCGTGCCCTCTTCGAAGGTACTGTCACTTGGAGATATCGTTCCCCCTTCTGCTGGGTTGGAAGTAGCGCTAAACGAATGCATAGTCGGATCATTTTTGAACAGCGAACATGAGGCGGTGATCAGCCCCACAAGGATCAATTGGACAACATGTTTATATGATTTCATAGCATCTGCTCTATTTAATTAAACTTATTTTTTGAATCTGATGGAAACTCCCAGCTTTGAAGCGGATAAAATACATACCGCTCGAGAGTCGAGAAGCATCGAAATTGACGGTATAGATCCCGGCCTGTTGCTGATTGTTCACTAGCGTTAGTACCTTCCTGCCGATCACATCAAACACTTCCATCTGTACATTTGTTTTATTGGAAAGCTGGTACTTAATGGTGGTACTCGGGTTGAACGGATTCGGATAGTTCTGGAACAAGGCATTTTGAACGACCCGGTCTTCGCCAGCTAATTTCTTGAGATATAATTTATCGTATGCTTTAGGCAGATACTCGGCCTGTCCGGCGCTCAAATCATAATAAACGACATCTTTCCCATCATGAACTTCAAGGCGCCAGTGATTATGGGCATTTTCCCCAAGTGAGACTTTGATGGGATAATGTTGTGACATGAGCAGAAGCTCGGCATTTTGCCTGTCAATAAGTTTTAAGCCATCAGTAGTCCGTATATCTAAAACAGCATTAGGTGCCGTGGGTGGAAGCAAAAATGAATTTCTCTTGTCCGAATTTAGTTCATCGTCTGCAATAAAAAGTGTTTGAATAGACCGCTGATGTTCAAAAGAGATAGTAACAAGTTCCTCTTTCTGTTTTGAATGTTGATCATCCGGATTCGATGCTGCAGTTAACGAAATATCATCATCTAATCGAAGGTCTATTTTTCCCTCTTCATTGGCAAATATCCAATACCCTTGACCAGGCTTAAGCTCCGTAGCATCTGCATAAGCATTCTCCTTGTACTCAAATATAGAAGTACTGCCTAGGATATCGGCAGAATCTACAATTGATGATGTGGAAATGGTATCTGCAATCCCCCCAATTAAATTCCAACCCTTCTGCAAGGTTACTGGAGTCTGGGTGAGGCCTTTTCCCTTAAACTGCAAGCTGTCTGTACTACCGCCTTTAATCCAATAAGCCTTACTACCACCTCTAAGTGCGCTGCTAGCTTTATAGGTACCAGAAAAACCGTACATTTGTACGTCAGATGGCACAGTCAGCTCAAAGCTTTCAATTATCGGAGCACTGATGAGCTTCCAGTCAGAATTGATCTTTTCATATTTATTTACATGGCCAACGATATTTGAAAGCGGACTTTCATTATCCGAACTGTCAACCGCAGATACTGTATAAAAAAGGGTGGAAGCGTTAAAATTTGAATCTACATAGGTTAAGTTACCTACCTCCACGCTATCAAGCACTCCGAGATTGGAGGGATCAGGACCACGATAAATTTTATAAAGCAGCAGATCTTTATCTTCGGGTGCTTTCCAGGTCAGTGAAGAAAATTTATCACTCAACTCAAATGTCAGGTTGATAGGCTTTTTGGGTGGCAGTAGAACTTCGCTACCCGGATTGTATGGAAAGTCCGGTGTAGCTGAGGTATTTACGATTCCATGGGGGGTATCTTCCGCTTCAATGTAATACTCAATGCCGAGGCTGGTGACTTCTGTACTCGGGATTTCATATTGGTAGCTTGATCCACCTGAGGAAGTCATTTGTTGTTTTTTATAAGTAATGTCTCCTGCTACCCGATAAAAGATATTTACCGCTCCCACACCTGATGTGTTATCTGTGACATCTGCCTTAACAAGTAGCGGACTTCCTGCTTTAATACTGGTGGGGGGGGTATGCGTAATCTGGGGCGGCGCATTACTACCGACCGCATAATTAAACGCTTTACTCTGAGGATCCGTACTTGGTATGGTAACCGTAGAAGTCAAATCCCTAATTCTGATATAGAACTCCATTCCGGGTTCTTTTACGTCAGCTGCAGGTATGGCGCCTGTATAGTTTGTAGTGTTTTCTGCAATTTTTGATTTAAACTGCCATCTGTTGGCTTTTGGTGAGTCCGATCCTTTACTCATGGCAACCTTCTGATACGGATCCGTTGAACCTGACTTACGATAAAAGATTTCAGCGCTGGAGATGTTAGTGCTCTTGAAAAATTTTATTTCAGCTTCAATAGATAGATTCTGATTCAAGGGCTGAGACTGATTGCGTTTTGTAAGGGAGTTGTTGCTAAGATTAAGTATCGATTTTGAAGAAGGATCGTAGCTTGCGGTTTTTGTAACTTTGCTGCCACTGCCTCCTGTAACCTCTATGCTAACCTGGCGACTACCGGATGTGGCATCCGTCCCGTCGAATAAAGTCGGTGAAATACATGATAAAATATAGGAGTTAGAAACCTGATTGGTGATGGCATCTGCCACTGTAGTACTGAAATCAGCCTGTATATCAAATACTTTGCCATTCGAAGGGTCTGTAAGCTTTTGGAATATTGTCGTAAGACCTGAAGTTGTTGAAACGTAAAGTGTTACATCATTCAGGGTAAGCGCATCAATTGCCTGTTGTTCGGTTACACTACTACCCTGATTGGGCGTCTCATCTGTAGCAATAATGAATATTTTCTGTGATCCCGGCCGGAATGAAAAATTTGCAACAGACTCTTTAATTGAAAGATAACCGGGCTCGTTCGATCCATTAGTGGTATTCTTGCTTAATACGCTGTTTTTAAAATAATTAGCATCGGTAGTTAGTGTCCCATTATCTTCAAATATCGGCCCGCCAGATGTAATACCTAATGAACCGATGCCCGATTGGCCATACCGGGTCAAACCAAGGGCAAAATCAACTCCTCTGCTCTCCAGCTCCTGAACAAAAGCAATAATATTGTCAATTACGTCCTGCTGCTCAAAACCCATACTGCCACTGTTATCAACAATAAAAACAATATCTGCCAATCTTGAACCACCTGCTGAAGGGGGTGTAAGTTTACAGGTCCTCATATCGACTGCTAAGCCGTCTTCCTTTACCTTGAAATTTGATAACTTTAAGACAGGGCTCGGAGGTACATTCGACTCGGCAATATCCAGAGTTGCATAAAACCGCGGAAAGTCCGGGAGCGGCAGATTAGTCAGCCGGTAATCCATACTGCTAAGGGTAACTGTAAGATTGCCCGAACTGCCGGAGCCGACAAAACTACTGGTAAAAAGCCCCCGGCCGTAAGTGGCAGCAGCAACCTGGTTATCGGAGCTTCTGGTCTGCAACATATCTACCCGAACGTTGGCTAACCCTGAAGTAGAAGAGGTCCAGTTTGGGTTGGTGGATGAAAAGTTAGAAGTTGACCAGACTCCTAATTCTGTGGCCAAAATAACTTCATCGGCGTTACCCGGGTTCATCAGCGACCATCGCACCGGCATATCGGGAAGATCTCCCTCTTTGGAAATCCAGCTTTGTCCGCTATCAGATGAATACCAAACCGAGATTACTCCATAGTTAGAGAAGGTAACAATTATCTCTTTTTCATTGGAGCCGAGCTCTATTGAAGAAACCCACCCGGCAGGAAAATTAGATCCTGTTATTTCGGTAGCAGCCGGACTATTCCCGTCTGCATTTGTTACCCGAAATACCTTGCCACCTGTTGTGCTCACAAAAATGGTTGAAGAGCTGGTCGTATAAGGCGAAACTTTAATGTTGGAAGCTTTCCCGCCAAGGCTTGATATGGTGATAAAGTCGATAGTCTCCGAGCCTATAGAACCGGAAATATTTTTTATTCGCTGGACTGTAGTTTCTGTCCGGCTGGAATACAAAATATCCAGATTGTTATCATAATCAGCCGGATTGATAAAAAGCCCCGTAGCATCATCATTCTGTATTCGTTGAAATGACACGCCCTCGTTTGTGGATTTATACCAAGAGTTATAAACATAAGAGGTCAGCTGGTATTTCGGATCCGTCTGGTCTATAAATGTATAGGCTCCGTCACCGCCCGTAGCTTCCGAGGTGGTATTAAGTCCCGCATTGACAAAACGCTGGGTGCCGTTATCCTGTGAGCCGGCCAGGTACTGGTTCTTACCCGCCGTGGGATGCATTGCAGCTGAATAAAATTGGGTGACGTTATAATTATTATTTCGGGAAACGATAGTGCTGCTGCCCGAAGCTGTGATGTCATTGCTGTAATAAACCCCCCCGTCGGTACCAAAAATAACCTCTTTTGTTGATCCCGGTTTGAATGCGATTTGGTGCTGATCGGCATGTACCAGGGAAATATTAAGCGTATTGAGATTAGGATTATTTGACCACTTGGAAAGCTGTGTCCAGGTGGCACCCTTGTCGGAACTGGTAAACAAATCGATGGCCCCGGCATAGATCTTATCTTTATTGTTGGGATCTACTGCCAATATCAAGTCGTACCAGGCCTGTCCCCGGCTGAAATCGGTTGCGGGAATACCATTATCAGCATCCTCCGGTTCGGTGGCGGCGGTCCAGCTGCTGCCTTTATCAGCAGTGTAAGTGATTTTCTCAACTTTTCCTTCGCTTTCCACGATTGCATAAACGTAATTTGCATCCGAAGGTGCCGTTGCCAGTTCTACCCGGTCTCCGTTGGGAGTCTGCTTTGCGACGGTCCAAGAGCCTGATATTCCGGAATCTGAGTACAGTATGGTTCCTCCCCCATCACCGAATGAGTTATCAGTGCTGCCTATCCAAATACGATTGTCTGCCCCCAGCTCAATATCTCCTGGAGAGTACGGATTACCGTTTACCGATGGCAAAACCTGGGTAAACGAGCTGCCACCATTCGTGGATCGATATAAACCCTGATCGCCATTAAATTGCCCCTGATAATGTTTTCTGCTGACTGCGGCATAGAGTACACTTTGTCCTGATTCATTCCGCATAATAATATCATTTACATAATGGAAATTAGCCGTGGCGCTGAGCTGGGCCCAGGAGGTTCCTCCATTCGTTGATTTCCATATTCCTTCGCCCCGGCTGGAGCCGGTACCCCATCCCTCTCCGGTACCTGCATAAAATACCTGGGTATTATTAGGATCGTGAGTAAGCGACGAAATTGCGATGTTGTCCCAAAAATCGTTAACAGCTTTCCACTCGGAGGTGGAACTGGTAATGTCATTATTGTACCATAATCCGCCGGTAACACCTCCCGCCCATACTTTCTTTTTGGCCGTATCATTGGGATCCCACATCAGAGCACGAGTGCGTCCGCCTACATTATCGGGGCCTCGTTCTGCCCAGGGAGAAGAGCTTTCGCCCGGTACTTTAAACTTGCCGCTAGTTGCCGCTTTAACTCGATTGCGTACTTCGATAAGTCGTTCCGGCGTCGGTCGTTTCAAAGCAGGATCCATCGTCATTAAAAAGTTCTGCTGCCATGCACCCTGAGGAGTTATTTTTTCCCTACCGCTCTTGCCGGGAGCAAATTTATGCTGAGATAATTCCCGGTTTACATATTCCCGGTACTCCTGACGAAGATCCGCCTCAGCATCATTAGAATTCTGAAAAAATAAAAAACCTCCCGAAATTACAACTGCACATAGAATTGCCAAATATGTTGCCTTATTCATGGATGTACCTCTATTAGTTATTCCCCGTTATATTGATAAAATCTTTAGCTATTACCCGAAAAATTATTGATAATGCCTTGTCTCTTTCTGCCTTATGCTATCTATACGTAGCACATGTATAAAGTCGCTCATCCTGTATCTAATATTCATTGTGTATGGGGGATTTATGTTGTTATCCCTTTCTGTATTTATACCCGATTTTTCCGACCCTTCTCTCGGTTCTTCTCTCGGTTCATATTGATAGATAAATATATGAAGAGTATCTGCTTCTGTACTTTTCTTTCCTATTTCGAAAGATCGGTCGTTAATTTTGACAGAATCAAACTTTATATTCCCCTCTTTCTTTTGATGCATAACAATTTCAAAAGTTGTTCCGGGGTTCCCTTTTGGACCGGGAGTCCACATATAATACGATGCATCTATTAATTCAAGAGGTGCCTTACTACATCCTCCCGCTATTCCTATTATTATTCCTAAAATAAGCCAACTTTTTTTTATACCCATCATCCTTTTCATCCCTTTTATACCCATCATCATTAAGGACTGACTAAAGTACTTTAAAATATAACAACTTCAAAAATTATCAACAACCATGTGATCTTAGCCCTCTACTTTAAACTTGTATGGCGACTAATTTTGACTAATAAACTCAGCTGATATTATTTTAAAATTTACTAACGTAATCTAATCAAACTGAAATCGGCAGCTAAGACGACACACGTACCACTTAATGCTCGGGCTAGGTAGCTCCTACTCTTCACTCAATTACAGGAATTTTCCATACATTAGTTCGACGGCATATCCCATATACTATTGGAGAAATTGAAAAGATGAGAAAAAAAAGGGGTAAAAGCGTTAGAAGCTAATAATTGGTTAAGTTGATCTCAATCCATAACTGAGCCATGTCGCGATCAATGAATTCTGAAGACACGCATCATTACAAGCAAAACTCAATCATTTCTTTGTCTGACACAATTCGACCAATACTCCGTGACTATCTTTAGGATGCACAAAAGCAACCAGTTTATTGTCGGCACCATCTTTAGGTTCTTCGTTCAGAACGGTGAATCCTTCGTCTCGTAAGCGGTCTAACTCAGCATGTATATCATCAACTTCAAAGGCAATATGATGAAGTCCTTCACCTTTTTTCGATACATACCTGGCGATTACAGAATCAGGGGCTGTAGGCCCTAACAATTCCACTTTTGACTCTCCCGTTTCGAAGAATACTGTTTCCACTTTTTCACTGTCAACTACCTCAGTTTTAGTCGGGGAAGCATTTAAGATCTTTGAAAAGGTTTTAGTGGCAGCTTTTATGTCTTTAACGGCAATGCCAATGTGGTCGATGTGCATAGGATTTTTTTATTTAACAATTAATTCGATAAATGACTTCATGATTCGTTTTTACAGAGTAAGAAAGGTATAAATAATTCCCAAAAAACAGGTCTAAAATAGATATTGTTTTGGGTAACTCGTTGGCACAATTGCAGTGTTGGCTACCTGTCAAGAAGGTGAATTCTTTTTCATGTCTATTGCCTGAAACCAATTTGGTAATTAACGGTAAGTATTAGATTGAATACCTTTTGAGTTGTTTTCCATCTTAAGACGGTATTGGTTATTATGGCTACAATTCTCCGGTTTATATAAACAGTTTACTGATACTTATGAAACATCACCAGTTAAAGTCAGATCAAAAATATCCTTATTGGCTTAAGACAACACTTATTTTATTAGGCCTGAGCCTTCTTGTCGTTGTCTTGATCTATGGCAAATTTATACTGATGCCGTTAGCATTTTCGGCTTTTTTTGCCATGCTTCTGAATCCCTTGGTCAAAGTTTTTGAGAAAATGAAAATGGGAAGGGTGGTCAGTATTATCCTAACGTTGCTGGTTATTGTAATTATTTTTGCGGGTGTTTTATCACTGCTATCGGCACAATTTATACAGTTTTCTGAACGCATACCTGAAGTAACCGATAAGCTTAAATCAGTATCTAATACTGCAATTGTGTTTTTGGAAGAAACGGCAGGGATTTCACAAGAAGAACAAAGCCAATATTTACAGCAAGGCATTAATAACCTCATTGACAAAAGCGGAGCTTTTACAAGCTCATTGGTTAGTGCAACCACAAATGCTTTCACGGTAATGACACTCATGCCTATCTTTATCTTCTTCATGCTGTACTACCAGGAAATCTTCAGGACATTCTTTCAAAAACTATTTGCACTAAAAGGATTGGATTCAAAAGTGGACAACCTGCTTGATCGGGTTCAGGAAGTAACTCAAAATTACCTGATTGGTATGTTAACGGTGATTGGGATTTTAGCAGTCCTCAACACTGCCGGCCTGTTAATTGTGGGATTGGATCACGCCTTATTCTTCGGAGTATTTGCTTCTTTGCTGGCTATAATCCCATACATCGGAATTATAATTGGTGCACTGCCGCCTCTTTTATTTGCTTTATTACTGAGTGATTCACTGCTTACTCCGGTTTTTGTGATTGCCGTGTTTGCAACAGTACAGTTTTTAGAAGGAAATTTCATCACTCCTCGAATTGTCGGCTCTAAGGTATCCATTAATCCATTTATAGCAATGGTAGCCCTGATCATTGGAGGAGAGTTGTGGGGTATATCGGGAATGATTTTATTCGTACCGTTGATTGGTATCTTGAAGGTGGTATTTGATCAAATTCCCGAAATGAAACCTTATGGATACTTATTGGGGAACAGTAAAAATTATGACAGATAAAAAAAGTGTAAAAAAAGGTATTGGTGTTCTTTGTCTGCTGATATTGTTTGTTGCAGGCTGCAGCACTAATGATGACAAGAGCCGGGAACACTATTTTCTAAAAGGTTATGATGATCTTGGGTTTTATAATCGTGAGGGTAATCTGGTTTCTCCTTCAAATTTTATAAGTATTAATCAGGTAATTGGAATTAGAAGTTACAAGATCAGGGATACAAGCCTTGTTTTGTTGCATAATCGTTCAAAAGAACCTTACTCCGGGTACATCCGAACTTTTCATAATGAGAGATACAATTTACAAGGTGAATTTGAAGACGGAAAAATGTTTCGTCTGCGTTATTGGCATCCCAATCGTACCTTAGGTATGGATATGAAGTACAGAGAAGAAGTTGGGTCGGTATGGAATTCATCGGGTAGTTTGGTGGCCTCTATAAATCCTTCTGAAACCTATTACTATTATTTGGGAAGTCAGGATATCAAAGAGATAGTCAGTGATTCCATGCACAGTTATTATGCTAAAAGTGGAGAGCTGGAACGGTTTACCTTACGCAGTGACACTTCAATTATAAATTATGACAGCAATGGAATATTAAGGTCTATACTTTCTTTACAGGAGGGGAAGGGATTGCATGGGCCGGTGAGGCAATATCATCCCAATGGACAGTTGAAGATGGAAGGAATGCATGAAAATGGAAGGCAAACAGGGGTATGGATTGAATATGATAGCCTTGGCAATGAAATAAAAAGAGAAGTATTTGAGCCTTAAATATCTTTTGGGAAAAACAGATCCCGAACGTGGGTGTAATTAGCGGCCATTCTTCCAACAGGATCATATTTCTCGTAATTAACCTTGTCGTTCTCCATATATACTTCATCCTTAATATGGTAGCAGACCAGCTCTCCTATAACCTGATTAAAGTCCCCAAGTTCCATGATTTGCTTCAGCTCGCATTCCATATTAATTACGGCCTCTTCAACCCGTGGCGCTTTTACGAGGCGGCTTTTGGCAGGGGTTAATCCCGATTTGTCAAATTCACTAACGTCTTTTGGAAAGATCAGGCTGGATTTATGCATGCGATCTGCCAGTGATGCCGAAACCATATTAATCACAAAATCCCCGGTTTCCTTGATATTTGCAAGAGTATCTTTGTCTCCTTCTTTACCAACATTAGCTCCCTGCCCGATGGAAATGATGAACATGACCGGATCTTGTGAAATGACCTGAAAATAGCTGTATGGGGCAAGATTGGGAATCCCGTTTTTCCCAACGGATGATATCCATGCAATAGGCCGCGGAACCACGGTGCCTTTCACTAACTTTGTTATTTGCCGTTTAGGAAAGTCAGATTTCTCTATGATCACAGATGTCATGTTTAAGGATTAAAAGCTCAGTGCCAAAGGTAGCTAATTTTAGAAATCTTGCATAATAAAGGCAGTTGCGGTTGGTTAATGAATTAAACAAATTCCTTACATATAACAATAAAAGTAAGAATTATGGCTGTGGCAACGATAACATCCAAAGGACAGGTAACCATCCCCAAGAAGATCAGAGACAAACTGGGATTGAAACCCGGGGATAAGGTTGATTTTGAAGTAAATGATAAAGGAAAGCTAGAAGTATCAACCAAAACATATTCAATTATGGATACGGCTGGTATGCTTTATAGGCCGGGACAAAAAGCGAAGACTATTGAAGAAATGAATGAAGGGGTAGCAGATTATTTTAGGAAAAAGTATAAAAAATAATGGCAGCAATAGATACGAATATCCTCATCCGATATTTAGTCAGGGATGATGAAGGCCAATTCAAACAAGTACTTGCTTTATTTGAAGAGTATCGGGAAAACTCCTTAAGAATTAATGTGCCAGTTATAATAGAAGCCGCATGGGTATTATCTGGTTCCTATAATTATTCCAAGGATGAGTTGATTGAGACATTTCGCCATCTAATTAAAACAGAGGGGCTGGATGTTCAGAATGATAAAATTATTGAAAAGGCTCTTGATATGTATGAGCATTCTAACGCTGATTTTGAGGATTGCATGATCACTGCCCAAAATGAGTTTACAAATCATAGTCCCACTTTCACCTTCGACCAAAAAGCATCCAAACTTAAAGGGATGAAACTGCTCAAATAAATTGTTTACCGAGCCTCAAAAAATGCTCTCACCTCATCCGCGCTTTTAGCATTCAGCACGCGATCTTTTCCATACTTTCCTTTACGTGCAATGCGAACTCCAAAAGGAATATCATCAATGCCTTCAGTGGTATGGGCATCCGGGTTGATAGAAGTTATCATATCCACTTCACGGGCTTTGTTACCGAATCGCCAGTCTAAATCCAGCCGGCGCGGGTTAGCGTTGATCTCAATAGCGGTATTGTGTTCGGCCGCCAAAGTTACCAGCTCATTAAGGTCTAAATCACTGCCGTTTCGCTTAAGCAGTAATCGCCCGGTTGGGTGTCCTAAAATACGGGTGTATGGATTTTTGATCGCATTTCGCATTCGGTCCATCATTTGCTCGCGAGGCATATTCAGTGATTGGTGTACGCTGGCGATCACAAAATCAAAACCTTTTAGGATCTCATCTTCATAGTCAAGAGAACCATCTGCCAGAATATCAGATTCGATGCCCTTAAAGATCACAAAGTTTTTGCCATCTTTTTTAAACTCTTCATTCAGCCGGTCAACCTCATCCCACTGCTGCCTGACCTCATCCACCGAAAGCCCCCCGGCGTAGGCAGCCGTTTCAGAATGATCCGTAATCCCCAAATATTCATAGCCGCGTTCCATACAGGCTTCGGCCATTTCTTTGATGGAATATTTCCCATCACTCCAGGTGCTGTGGGCGTGAATCACTCCGCGAATATCCTCATCCTTAATAAGATCGAAATCTTGCTGCTCTTCATAAATTTCAAATTCCCCTCGATCTTCCCGTAATTCCGGAGGCACAAAATGCAGGTCTAATTTTTTGTAGATATCAGTTTCACTGGAAAACTCTACTGGCTCATCAAAATTAGTATCGCCTTCCGAATTTAATTTAAAGAGGCCGTATTCGTTCAAACTCATTCCACGATCGCGGGCACGCTGACGAAGTACGATATTGTGATCCTTACTTCCGGTGAAATACATTAATGCAGCAGGGAACTCTTTTGGAGCTACAATTCGAAGATCTACCTGGCGGCCTTCTTTAGTGCGAACGGAACTCTTGGTATCTCCACGTCCCAATACATCAGTAACCCGGTCGTGACTAACAAACACATCAAACAGATCTTCTATATATTTTTCTTCAGCTGCTATGAGAATATCGATATCGCCAATGGTTTCGAGTCCGCGGCGATAGGAGCCGGCGACTTCAATTTGCTGCACCCCCTCTAAATTCTTGAGGCTTTCAAAAATAACAGAGGCAATTTCCTGAGCCTGATCTAATCTGCAGCGCTCATCAAACTTCTCCATCCACTCAATAGATTTTTTGATCTTATCGGCAGATTTCTGCCCCAATCCCGAGAGGCCTGCTACCGAACCATCATTAATTTTCTCTTTTAATTCCTCAATGGTGCTGATGCCTAATTCCTTGTGAATTTTATAGGCATTTTTCGGGCCCAGTCCCGAAATATTCAGCCACTCGATCAGTCCTTCAGGTACTTTTTCCTTGAAGGCTTCCAACACAGGCATCTTGCCGGTTTCTTCCAGCGCATAGATATCTTCCGCAATCGATTTCCCAACTCCCTTTATGTCCGTGAGGTTTTTATTCTGAATGTACTCATCAATGTTTTCCTGAAGCCCCTCGATGGTTTGGGCAGCCTTATCGAAGGCGATCACTTTAAACCGGTTCTCCCCGGCAAGTTGCATAAGTTGGGAAACTTCCCGAAGCAGTTCGGCTATTTGATCGTTGGTATAGGGCATAGAAATTTTGAATTGGGAAATTATAAATGTTGAGTTCAGGTGCGAGGTGTTAGGTTTTAGGTGTCAGTGCTTTTTCTAAAACCTAACACCTCGCACCTAAAACCTATCTAAAAGCATCTTCAATATGATTAAATTCCGGGGCTTCGTTGTTTTTTTGAATGATCCCGACGATATCAAAACGCATGGGTGAGCCTTCCATTTTACGTTCATACATCCAGGCTTCAGCCGCTTTAAATACCTTCTTCACTTTATCTTCAGTCACGTATTCCATAGGGTGCCCAAATTTCGTGGATGATCGCATCTTCACTTCCACGAAAACGATAGCAGAGTCATCATAAGCAACGATATCAACTTCAGCGCGTTCAAAGAAATAATTTCGCTCCAGGATTCTCCAGCCTTTTGATTCCAGGTAAGCGCAGGCTAATTTCTCCCCTTCGTTGCCAATTTCGCGATGCGATCTTTTAGTCATCCTCTTTCTTTGATCCGGTCAATGATTCTTTAACTTCTACCAGCTTAACTAACTGCTTTAAGAATTTTAGATTTTTCTTATTGATGTAAGGCAGCAAAGCTCCGGTGAACCGCTCAAACATCTCCAGAAATTCCATATAGTTTTCAATGCGGATTTTAAACTCCTTGCTTTCTTCATCATCCAGTCCGCCGGCTTCAAGGGTTTTTACACATTGTTCCAAATTTTCCCGGATGGGAGCTATTTCGCGCTGCTGACGTTCCCGAATAATGGTTGATACAATTTTCCAGACATCGGTTTCGGCGGAGTAATAATCTTTTCGGTCTCCGGGGAAGCTTTCTTTATAAATCAACTCCCAGTCCAGGAGCCTGCGAAGATTCATGTTGGCATTGCCACGACTGATATCCAGCGTATCCATAATGGTGTCTGTGTCCAGCGGGTGAGATTCGGCGTAGAGTAACGCATGTATCTGAGACATGGTTTTATTAATGCCCCATGCGGATGCCATTTCACCCCAAAGTAGGACGAATTGGTCTAATGCTTCCTGATATGCCGGCGAGTGTTTCATAAGAACAGAATATCCAATATCCAATAATCAATATCCAATAATCATTGCCGAAAGCACTTGGATATTGGCTATTGAATATTCAAAAAGGTTATCCGGCTGATTTAGTTTCTTTAGCCGGGTCATTTTTTGGAGCTTCAGCTTTAGTCTCCGTGCTTCCGTTATCAGAAGTCTCAGCAGGTGGAGTTGAGGCTGGTTTCCGTCCGCCATCTTTGTAATCCGTCACGTACCAGCCTTCGCCTTTATACACGACTCCGCTACCGCCGGAAATGATCCGCTTTACTTTCTGTCCGGTCGTTGGACAAGTTGTCAGGGCATCTTCACTCATTTTTTGTACGATCTCAAACGTGGTTCCGTCTTCTCTTTTATACTCGTAAGTTGGCATTTTGGGAAATGTTAAATTAGTTAATGATGAATGTTAAATGATTGATACAAATTTTGTGCCAATAATTATTCAAAGTTTGTCTAAATCCATTCTGTTATCAAAAAGTCTAACGATAGTTACCTGAGCTTGATCAGAATGAACATGGTAGTAAATAGAAGTTTGTTTAGTGAGAACTGATCTGCGTAATTGGGGTTTAGTTATCGAAGGGCGAAACAATTTGGGATATTTTCCAATAAGATCAATTCTCTTAAAAAGGATTATTTTAAAATTCTCAAGCTCTTTTTGGGTCCATTGTTCTCCAAGGTAATCCAGAATATTTTCAATATCATTTAATGCGTTATCAGACCATGAGATTCTAAAATCATAATCCATATTTGGCTTTCACCTTTTCATGAGGAGTAACCCGACCTTCCTTAATATCCTCTAAGCCTTCTTTAATTTTAAATTTTTCTTTGGAAGATAAGTGATTCCAGAAATCACCTGTCTCAGAATAATCTTTTAGAAAATCATGGATGGCATTTATTAAATCTGAATTCTCTGTTTCAGATATGTAGTTTATTATTTCCAGCCTTTTATCTTTCTCTTGTATAGCCATAATGCTTCTATTAAAATAAAATAAATATGAAAAAACCAGAAACTATTTCAAAATAAGAGGCCATAAGAATTCAATTTAATTTATTTAATCCCTTTTTCAATCTCGATATCGCCTCTTCAAGATCGTTCATGGAAGCTGCGTAACTAAGGCGGATACCGTTGGGTTCACCGAAGGCATCGCCGGGAACGAGGGCCAGGCCGAATTCATCTAATAGATAAAGGCAGAGATCGGTGGAAGAACCAATAGGACTGCCATCCGGTTTTTTGGTGCCGATGTAATGAGAAATGTCGGGGAATACATAGAATGCACCACCGGGGGTAAAGCAGCTTACTCCTTCGATGGAATTCAGGGCTTTTACCAAATAATTACGGCGTTTTTTGAACTGTTCGCGCATGGCTTTTACCTCATCAAGATTACCCTTGTAAGCAGCTTCTCCTGCTTTCTGGGAAATGGATGAAGGAGCAGAGGTTTCCTGACTTTGGATCTTGGAAACAGCACTTACCACATCATTATGAGCAGCAAGGTAGCCCAGCCGCCAGCCGGTCATGGCGAATCCTTTAGAAAATCCGTTGATCAAAACCACACGGTCTTTCAGATCCGGGGCTACATTCAAAATGCTGACATGTTCTCCTTCAAAAACGATGTACTCATAAATTTCATCAGAAATCACATATACACCGGGATGTTTTCTTAATACGTCAGCTAAGCCTTCCAGTTCTTCAGCAGAATACTGAGCTCCGGTAGGGTTAGAAGGAGAACATAGGATCAGCGCTTTGGTCTTTTCTGTGATGGCTTTCTCCAGCTGATCAGGAGTCAGTTTAAAATTATTTTCAAAAGAAGTTCGAACCGTAACCGACCTTCCCTCCGCAAGCCGAACCATTTCAGGATAAGAAACCCAGTATGGGGCCGGGATAATGACTTCATCACCGGGATCAATCAAGGCCAAAATACTGAATCCAACCGATTGCTTGGCTCCATTGGAGCAGATGATCTGTGAAGGATCGTATTCTAATTTATTATCTCTTTTCAATTTTGCACAAATAGCTTCCCGCAGTTCAGGGGTCCCCGGATTCATGGTATAGCCGTGAAAACCATCTTCAATGGCCTTAATAGCGGCGTCACATATATGTTTGGGAGTTTTAAAATCGGGCTCTCCGGCGCTAAGAGAAACAATGGATTTTCCCTGACGCTTTAGTTCCTTTGCACGTCCGGTAACTTTAAGGGTGGCTGAAGGCTGTAAATTTTGTGCTCTTTTTGAGATCATAATGACTAAAATGGTAGTGATAAAAGTGAGTATAAAAACGAAAGAAATATAACGGGCATACACGAAGAAAAATAGAGCTCTGCTATTTGTCTTTAAACTTTTCATTTAAAGCTTTTGCCACAATATCAGGAACAAATGAACTAAGATCACCATCCCAGTAAGCAACTTCTTTAACGATGGAAGCAGAGATAAAAGTGAATTCTTCATCAGGCATCAGGAAGATGGTATCAACTTCAGGTGCCAGCCGTTTGTTGGTGAGTGCCATTCTGAATTCATATTCAAAATCAGAAATTTGTCGTACGCCGCGTACCAAGGTATTTGCGTTCATATCCTGGGCATGATCAACCAGCAAACCGGTAAATTGATTCACTTCCACATTTTTTACCCACGGCTTGTCTTTGATGCATTCCTTGATAAGTTCAACCCGCTCATTCCCAGAAAACACGGCATCCTTTTTATTGTTAACTGCAACGGTCACAATAACCGTTTCAAAAAGATTGGTAGCTCTTTCAAGTATATCGAGATGCCCATTGGTAATGGGGTCAAACGATCCGGGATAGAGGGCAATGGTTTTCATAGGTGTGAGTTTATTCTGATTCTGAATCTACCGGATGCTTCTCAAAGATGCTAACAATGGTTCGTCCGTAAGCTTTTGAAAAAGTACAGTGAGGGTGATCGGTAAAATCTTTGTATTTGTCGTGTTCCAGCATAAGCCACCCCTCTTCAGTCAGCCAGTTTTCAGATAAGATCTGTTCGATCATTTCATCCATAAAAGGATAATCGTAGGGTGGGTCACAAAAAATAAAGTGATGGGGTGTTGCCATTCCATTCAGGAATCGCTGCACATCAGAACAGACAATACGCATTTGACCATCAATGTCGAATTGAGCTGCCGTTTTCTCAATTTGCTTTACATTGTAAGGGTCTATCTCAACGGAAGTAATATGCTTTGCCCCTCGTGAAATGGCTTCGAAACCCAGGTTTCCTGATCCTGCAAAAAGATCAAGAATGATGGTCCCTTCCATAAAAACACGGGCTTCAATAAGATTGAAGATGCTTTCCTTGGTTCGATCTGTAGTGGGGCGTACTTCCAGTCCTTTGGGAATGTTGAATTGCCGCCCTTTTAATTTTCCTGTAATAATCCGCATGGCGGAATGATTAAATTTTAAGATTTAAATGTTAAATGAGGCTTGGCCTATAATTTAACATTTATTACTGAGCATTAAACATTACAAATCAAAAATCGAGGCTGAGCAGGATGGCTGGGAATGCGGCGGCAAGGTCGAATCCATAAGTCTTCTCCTCTGCTTTTACGCCGATGTTTTCCAGGGAATTTAATTTTGTAATCTCAGCTGAATCGTCCCAAAATCCCTGAAGTGCCTGTTCTACATCATGACACTGATGCCCAAAAAGATAGATGGCCTCATGAAGCCCTCGCAGCCAGCTTGAATTCTTGGCATGTTGCAGCCAGTGGTAAGGAAGGTCTTCGGGTTGATCGAAAGTGATATATGTGGCTGCTCTGAATTTTCCGAGTAAAAAAGATGTAATGGAAAGTACGTTTTCGTGGCAGCCTATCATCAAAAAGGAACCGCCGGGTTTTGCGAATGAAGACCATTTTTGGGCGATCTCAAAATCACTGTTGAAGTCGGTGGTTGCAACTTGAGTGGTCAACTCATCGAAGCCGGCCATGAGATTTCGACGGCGGACGGACAGAAATTTATACTCATTGTTATGAAGCGTGTGCCAGGTGGGCTCCATATGTTCACGCTCAACGCCTTTCATAAGGATGGCGAGGTGATCTTCCCGTTCGTCGGCATTGTCGTACACCACTTTTGGGAAAACCGTCCAGCATTCATGAGCAGGATTAGTTAGGGCACGAACCGATTTGATGTTATGATCAGTACGGAATCGGTCGAAAGTAGAAAGGATGTGAGGAAAGTGATCTTCATGCTGTCGGGTAATGGCATTTATGACGTCAAAGTTGAAGTCGAAGGAGCCAATACGAAAAAGGTGCTTGTCTTTTTCCGGGTCATTGATCGAATAGAAAAGTCGATCCGAGAAAAAACAAACACCTAAATTTGCAGAAGTGTCATCCATTAATTCCAGTTTGGTGCATTTCGCATCGTAGTACGTTCCAGACTACCAATGGAATCATCGCTGCCGGGATCTTCAAGTAAATAGATCTGAGGACGCAGGGTATCATTTAAAGTATATTCAAACCTTGGGTAAGGCGGGCGGGGAGAGTATATCAATGAATCAGGGTTGAATACATCAAATGTAGTGCCGAAGAGGCTGTCACCCATTGCGATCATCAAAGAATCAGTTTTGAGGAAGTTCACAAGACTATCTAACCCACCTTCAGTTGGAGGAAAGGTATTCTTACGGGTTTGGTATTGAATGAGAGCATCTTTAGCGTCAAGCAATCGCTGGCGCACTTTTTCAGTCATAGCTTCTCGCTCTTTAACTTCTTTGTAGGGTGTTACCAGCGAATCATAAAGCCAGTAAGAAAGGCCTAATATTACGATACCCAGTACTATTGTCAGAATTTTATTACGCGAATCAATATCCATGTGAAAAGCAAGTGTGTTAAGTAATTAAGTTTAATTCCTAAGAAAAAATTGGAGAAAGAAAATACACGCACACCCATAGATATGCAACTTTCTGGACCATTCTTAAAATATGAATTTATAATAGTTATTAAGCCTTTATTTTTAGCAATCAATTTTAACAAAAAAACCATTTTATTTGAATCGGCAAATACTTCGTCTGGCAATACCGAATATCATCAGTAACCTTTCGGTTCCCTTACTTGGAGCGGTAGATACAGCTGTTGTAGGGCGGCTTGAGCACGTTTATTACCTGGGCGCCATAGCAGTAGGAAGTATCATATTTGACTTTATTTTTTGGGGATTTGGCTTTCTTAGAATGGGAACCACAGGAATGGTGGCACAGGCTTATGGAGCACAGGAGGAGCGAAAAACCCGGATCATACTGTTCCGGGTTCTATTGGTAGCGGCCATTAGCAGTGTTTTTATTTTACTCATCCAATACCCTCTTATAGAGGCCTCACTTTTTCTGGTAAATGCCTCACCGGAAGTAGAAGAATATACGCGCCTGTATTATCACATCCGCATTTTTGCAGCACCGGCTACACTGGCCCTTTTTGGATTGAACGGGTGGTTTCTCGGAATGCAGAATTCCACCTATCCCATGATCGTTACCATTTTCTTAAACATTGTAAATATTATTCTGAATCTCATTTTTGTGTTCCGGTTTAACATGACTGTAGATGGGGTTGCCACCGGAAGCCTGATCGCAAGTTTCCTTGCATTAATTCTGGCCGTTATACTCTACAAGAAAAAATATGGGGGCATGAAGTTGAACATCAGCTTAGATGAGCTTATCGAAACAGAGGAGCTAAAGAAATTCTTTTCAGTAAACCGGGATATTGTAATACGCACACTCTGCCTCATTTTTTCTTATGCATTTTTTACCGCTAAGTCTGCTGAAATGGGAGATGTGGTATTGGCTGCAAACACTATTTTGCTTCAAATGTGGTATATCAGCTCGTATGGAACGGATGGGTTTGCCTATGCCGCGGAGAGCCTGGTGGGGAGATTCAAAGGCGCAAGGGATAACGAACAGTTAAAGGCCGCCGTAAAAGCCAATATGCTGTGGGGACTTACCCTCGGATTATTGGGCACGACCACTTATGCTATTTTTGATACTGAGATCATTGCCCTCTTTACCAACAAAGAGAATGTGATAGCAGTAGCCCTCACTGTTGTCATTTGGTTGATTGCCGCACCACTTGTAAACAGTGTTTGCTTTATCTGGGATGGGGTGTACATCGGAGCAACGGCTACCGGAGCCATGAGAAATTCTATGCTTATTGCCACTATTCTGGTATTCATACCTGTATATTATATCAGTAAACCGTTTGTGGGCATTCATGCGTTATGGATGGCGATGACGGCCTTCATGGTGGCACGAGGAGTAATACTAACGTTATATGCCCCTTCCAGAATATTTGGAAGTATAGAATCAGGAACCTAAAAATGGAATTCATCAGGAACACTTTTAAAGTGATTACAAAAGCCGTAAATGGTTTTATAGATGATAATTGCTTTCAGTACAGTGCGGCGGTCTCTTTTTATAGCTTGTTTTCACTTGCCCCCATCGTTTTGATCACCGTGTACACAGCCGGATTATTTGCAGGAAATGAAAGCGTGATGAGTGAACTGACCGGCTTCTTAAATGAAACGGTTGGGGCTGATAGTACTGAAGCGGTGATACTGCTGGTAGAGAACATACAAACCGACACCAGAAACGTATTGTATCTGATCCTGAGTTTTGGATTTCTTTTGATCTCAGCTACTACTGTTTTTGTTCAATTCAAAGATTCCTTTAACCGGATCTTCAGGATCGTTCCAAGGAAGGAAGCCGGATTTTTAAAAGTGCTATTCGACAGGGCGGTATCCTTTGGAATAATTCTTCTGTTGGGCGTGGCTATGATCTTTTCGTTGATTCTGGATTCCGTACTGATCGGGCTTTTTGATCTTCTTTCAGAAAATTATGAAGACGCCCGAATTATGCTGGCATCTTTAGGTGGAAACGTGCTCACTTTTATTATGATCTTCTTTGCTATACTGACTATGTTCTACATTCTTCCGGATGTAAAAGCTCACAGAAAGCCCTGGATTATAGGCAGCCTTGTAACCGCCATATTGCTGGTACTTGGGAAATTTGGCGTTGGAATGATCATTGGGAACAGTTCATTGAATGAGCTGACCGGAGCGTCCTCATCCGTAATTATTTTAATGCTATGGGTGTACTATTCAAGTATTATTGTATTTTTTGGTGTTGAACTGGTCAAAGCAATGGCTGAACATAAGGGTAGTATAATTAAAGCCGGTCGATTTGCCCGAAAGATGAGAATGGTGGAAATAGATTCACAAAAAAAGGAGCACTGAACATGAAACAGATATTGTTGATGCGCCATGCAAAGTCGAGCTGGGAACATCCTGACCTCAAAGATTTTGACCGACCGCTGGCCGATCGTGGGCTTGAGGATGCGCCTATGATGGGCAAATTCATGCGTGACAGTAAATATAAGCCCGGCTGGGTGATTTCATCCCCCGCACAGCGGGCGAAAGAAACAACGATGCTTAGCATGGAGGCAGCTAAGGTGAACGAAGAACAGATCACCTGGAGTGAAGATCTTTATTTTGGAACCGCAAAGGATTACGCCGCTGCCATACAATCCACTCCTGAAGAGTACGACCGGGTTTTGCTGGTAGGGCATAATCCATTGATGGAAAATACAGCCGGTATTCTGGCGGGATCAGGACAAAAAGCATCATTACGAATGCCAACAGCTGCCCTAGTTTGCCTGGAAAGCTTTGCCGAAACATGGCAATCCATTAGCCCGGATACCTGCCAGATAAAATGGATGGTGATCCCGAAAATCCTAAAAAAATAGATGCAAGCTATTAGGTGTTAGGTTTTAGGATTTCCACTAAAACCTAACACCTCACGCCTAAAACCTGTTACTTACAATGGCACATTTAGCACACTATTTGTTATATTGACGCAGCTAAAAAATTCAACCTAATCATTTACAGCAGATGCAATACCAACAAAATTTCTTTTACCTCTGCAAGATCCCTTTAAGTGCCGAGGGGCCAGAGCATGTCGAAATAGTCACCCGTGCCGAAGACAGCAAAGATTTTCCGCGGGTATTTAAGGAATTTGAGGATCTGCGCTCTCATGCTTTCAATGATGATAAGATCTACAGTGTAGTTCGTGCCGATGATATATATGAACTTGTGCGCACCAATACCGACGAAAGCGCCAAGGAATTAGCCTATGAGCGCTCAGAACAGGAGATCATTACCAACCTGCAGCATCGTGTAATGCAAGACGGCGATGCCAACGCCAAAGGTATTCTTAAAGAAGTGTATGATATAGAAGGGTAAGCTTCTGTGTTAAAAATTTAAAAACCCCGCGCTTGGATCAAGTGCGGGGTTTTTTGTGCTCAATAGTTTTTGCTTTATAAAAACCAAGTATTAGCTTAGCTGGCACAACCAGGTCCCGTACATTCTTCATATGAAAAATAGCGATAGTTACTTGCAACGCTCGAAGGACCTGAGGCAGGAACAGCATGCACGCGATAAGAGTAGAAATCCTCATAATTCCAAGGCGGACTATTTATAACCTGGAGGTTTGGGTTTACAACATTTACATCGGTGAAGGTTGTTCCCGTAACATTTGTGATTAACGACCAACTTCCGCTCTCAAACCGTCGGTATATGTTATAAGACTGGGCACCATCCACAGTATTCCAGTCTAATTTGGGGCGATCATTACTGACACTGGCGGTAATGTGAGGCGCAGGAATTCTACCCACGGCTATTTCGTCGGGATTGCTGTCAGCGTCATTGCTGACGGTACCATCGGTGAAAATATTATTGCCATTTGCCAGCAACAACCCGGCTATATGTGGAGCAGCCATAGAGGTACCACTGATAGTATTGGTTCCCCCATTTCTCCAAAGTGAGGGAATATCTACGCCGGGATTTGAATATTCAATGGGTGGATTTCCATAGTTGGAGAACCATGCAAAGTCATCATTATCATCATGGGCGGAAACTGTCCAGACATTATTGTATTCAATGCGAGCCGGAGACTTATTATTAGCGTCTTGGCTTTCATTGCCAGCTGCTATGGCAAACATTAAGCCATTATCGGCAGCGGTTTCAATGGTGTTTTCCATAACTGAAAGTGCTAGGTCAACACGTGAATTATCAGTTATAGGCCACCCTAAACTAATATTGGCTACATCTCCAGAAGAATAGTTAGATACAATGTAATCAACCCCGGCATCTAAATCGCTGGTATAACACTCTCCGCTGCTATTGCACACTTTTACGGCAACAACGTCAGCATCAGCAGCAACTCCCACAACTCCAGTGGAATTATCCTTGGCGGCAATAGTCCCGGCTACGTGAGTACCATGTCCATGTCCGTCATCAGCGCTTTCACCTGCAACAAAGGAAACACTATTGCTAACATCAACATTGAGATCGGCATGGTCTAGGTCAATACCGGTATCAAGCACCCAGGCTTTTTTCCCAGTTCCATTAAATGGCCCACCAACTCGGGTTATACCCCAGGGTGTGGATTGTGACATTAATGTATTGCTAACGTTGCTGGAAGAAGAAGCCATCATTTGTATCGCTTTATACCTTACATCCTGTACAATAGCTTCTACTCTGCGGTCCTTTTCCAAAGCCTGAACTTGTTCTGTGGTTAACTTCGCTGCAAAGCCCTTCAGAGCATAACTATATCGATGGATGAGTGAATCCTTCTTTATGTTTAGTTCCGAGAAAATTGCATCTGTACGTTGTCTGGCAACTTCAGCGGCTTGTTTGGAAATTTGGCGGTTTCCCTGATCTTTATAAACTACAATATAGCGCCCGGGTACCAATTCCGGATCTTCTTTAGTTGCTTTTGCAAGTGTTGTATTATCTTGCGTTTGAATATTGATAGGGGGGGTGTTATCGTGACTGCTCGTTGCCTGATCGCAACTGTTCCAAATCAACATGGAACCAATGATCAAACAAGAGAAAATTATTTTATATGATTTCATGGTCTCTCCTTGTTTTATTAGATCTTAAAAGAACAGAGCTTCTTGTACTTCCTTAACTCTCTGTATATACTATTAAGAGTACCTAACCCCCTAAACGTTACAAAATAATTTCTTATGAGTTACTTAAAGAAGTTAATATTGATCCTCTCTCTGAGTGCTGTAATTATAAGCTGTGGAACCGAATCAGAGTCCGAAAAATTGCAAGGAACTTGGGAAAATACAGGACTTGATGACCACTACATAACAGCGTTGGATTACTCTGACAGCTATCTGTTTGTAGCAGGTAAGGAGAAACTTTTTAGAAAGGACTTCTCAACAGAAACTGCAGAATGGTTGGAACTGGATATCAAAATAAACTCTGAAAATTCAGAATTTTTACTCGTTCCCAACCTCCCGGTTGGGAATGCTCATCGGGACCTCCCGGTCCCAAAGAATCAAATCATCCACCAAACACTGTAACAGGAATCAAGCCCTGTATCCCCAAATAATCACAAGCAGATGAATACCTCCAATGAGCCGGTTCCTTCACAAAGCCGGCCCTAACAGGATTAACATGGATATATTCAATTTTCTGATTGGCCATTTTCGTATTGGTAAGTTGTTTTGGATGTAGGCCTTCTTGCCAAACCTGAAATGTTCTTCCGATTTTATGAGAGCGTTTATTCCATTTGAATTTCTCAAGCCAGTGGGTATGTCCGTTTTGCTTCAGCACATCCAGAATTTTTCGGGCAGTGTATGATTTCCCCAATCGCAATTTCTTTGCCAGTTCTTCTCCCTGAACAATAGCGTGGAAGTGGTTTCCCATAAGTATATATGCATAGAGCGTTACTTCTCTTCTTTGCTGTAGATAAACTAATTGGTCGAGTACGATTTGAGCAATCTGAGGCTTAGAGAGTATTGGAAGTTCTTCCAATATTGTACTTGTGATAAAGTATGGATAGTGTTTTTCGTAAAATTTGTAGCGAGTTCTTCCCATGGTCTTTTTCTTTGTTAGAGCGATGGAAATAAGATTCCTTACAAATTATTTTTAATGTGGACCGGGAGGGCCGTTATGGCGTTCCCAACCGGGAGGTTGGGAACGAGTTTAACTTGAAATTAACCCCCGCACATCAACAGTATGCGGGTTTTTTGTGATCGATAGTCTCAATCACGCTGATTGTAAATCCTTTTAAATAATTACTTAGGTAATGGAACCGTAGGCGCTTACTTTTGTTTAGTTAATAGAATCTTCACATAAAAATGAGTTTTTTTATCATGAGTACTGAAACACTAAACGGAGTAAAAAAAATGGAAGTAAATATTGGAATTTCCAAAGAACACAGAGAGAAAATTGCAAAAGGGCTGTCAGAGGTATTGGCAGACTCTTATCTGTTGTATCTGAAAACACACAATTATCACTGGAATGTAACCGGTGAGTTATTTCATCAGTTGCATGAACAATTTGAAGAGCAATATACTGAATTGGCGGAAGCCATTGATGTAATTGCAGAACGCATTCGTGCGATCGGATTCAGGGCACCGGGCTCATTTAAAGAATTCAACGAAATAACATCGATCACAGAAGACACCGATCAGCCCAAAGCCAAGGAAATGGTGAAGCGGTTGGCTAAAGCAAACGAGCAGGTAATTCGAACAGCACGCGAGGCTTTGAAGCCGGCAAACGAAGCTGAAGATGAAGCCACGATCGACTTGCTTACAGAACGGCTTACGGTTCATTCCAAAACCGCATGGATGCTGAGAAGTCACTTGGAAGAGTGAAAAGAATCGTCTTTGTGAGGAATTCACAAAGCCTAATGTAAGCTTCAAAGCTTAAAGACGAAGCAATCTCCCAATATCAAGATCTTAAGTAATTCATGGAGATCGCATCGTCGAAAGAAAACAAAAGCTAAAAAAAACATTAATGCTCCTCGCGACGACATCGATTCTCGAATAACAAATAACGATTCACAAGTAACGAACAAAAAAAAGAAAGACATTATGAATGATCTAACGCTGAAAGGAACATGGAACGAGACGAAAGGAAAACTCAAACAAAAATATTCAGAGTTAACCGACGATGATTTGAAGTTTACCGAAGGCAAAGAAGATGAACTGCTTGGCCGGCTTCAGAAAAAACTCGGCAAGACCAAAGACGAGATCAAAAAAGAATTAGCCGAGCTTTGATCTATTAACTACAAGAATACAAAAGGAAGGGCATAGCTCTTCCTTTTTTTATTAGTGGAAAATAAGTTAAATATAAATGATATTATTAACGTGAGTTCGAGATAAAGGCCATCTGTTGAACACGTTGAGGGGTCATTTCGCGGCGAATGCCCGAAATCCTATGGTTTGCCAAAAATCGAATACGGAAGTAATGGCGATCATTAGATTCCCGTCTCCACGGTAATGGCCTCAAGCGTTCATTTTATCCTTTTGACGTATTTTTTACCCCGAACTCACATTATTTAAGTAAAAATTAAACCAGTTGGAGATACAGGTACATGGAAAATTTTAGTATTAGTTCAGATGAATTAATGGGGTTTGTGACTACATTTGGTCCAAAGTTGCTGGCCGCTATAGCAACATTGGTCATAGGTCTTTGGATAGTAAAGCTGATCACAAAAGGGGTTGGGAAAGGCCTTGATAAAAGTAACGTGGACACTGCTCTTAAGAGCTTTCTGAAAAGCCTGGTTTCAATCCTGTTGAAAGTGATGGTGTACATTTCCGCCCTTGGGATGCTGGGCATTGAGATGACCTCCTTTATTGCGGTATTGGGTGCTGCGGGTTTGGCCGTAGGTTTAGCCTTGCAGGGAAGTTTAGCAAATTTTGCAGGTGGAGTATTGATCCTGTTTTTCAAGCCCTTTAAAGTTGGTGATTTTATTGAAAGGGGAAGTGAATCCGGGACGGTTGAAAAAATTGATATTCTGCATACCCATCTTAAAACTCCGAATAATCAGCTGATCATAATTCCAAACGGACAGTTGGCGAATTCTCCAGTCACAAATTATTCAGCTAAAGAAACCCGGCGCGCAGTATTTCCGGTTGGGATCGGATATACCTCTGATATGAAAAAGGCTCGGAAAATTATGTTAAGGGTGTTAAATGAAGATGAGCGAATTTTGAAAGATCCGGCGCCAATGGTGGTATTGACAAATTTGGGAGACAGCTCGCTCGACCTTTCCGCCCGCGCCTGGACAAAAACGGAAGATTATTGGGGGTTTTTTTGGGATAATCTCGAGAAAATAAAAGAAGAGTTAGATAAAGAAGGAATAGAAATGCCATTTCCTCAACGGGATGTTCATCTTATTAAGGAAGACTGATTGATCTTTAGTTTATAGCCGTTAACTCTCAACAGGTAGCTTTTGATTAATACTTACTACTGAAGGCTGACAGCTTTTGGGATTTCACTCCGCTTAACGGCATAATTTATACTTTGGCCTCAATTTTATAGAGTAGCAGCAACGGTTATCTGTTTGATCTGAAATACTTTGCTGCCGTTTTGCTTTAAATTGCCAAAGATTGAGCAGATATATTATCTTAATTAATCTATCAAAGAAGGCTTCGAGCCGTTAAATCATAAAGAACTACGAGGAAAGGAAGGTTACTGTGGAGAACCTGGAGCAAAACAAGATCGATTCTGAAGAGAAAGAAAAAGCTAAAGAAGAAGTAGAAAACTCATCTGAGGACGTTATTCCTGAAGAAACGGAAGCTGAATCCGTGAAAGAAGAAGAGCCCAAAGCTGAAGAGTTTGAGTCACAATCTGATGAAGATTCAAGAGAGAAGGGGGAGGAAACGGAAGGAACGACAGAGACGGAAGCTGCATCTGAGGAAACAGAGATTCCTGAAGCTGAAGAACAAACATCCGGATCTGATGAAGATCCAGATGAAGTTGTTGAGAAGGCGGAGGAAAATAATGATGAGCCGGAAGTTTCAGAAACGGAGCAAAATTCTGAGCCAGAATCTTCAGAGCCCACTTCAGAAGAAGAGGAAAGTGGAGAAGCCAATGATCAGGTAGATGCGGAAGTTTTTTATACTGACGTTGTAGAACGTGCGAAGGAATTGGTAGTTCAGACCGACTGGGCTTTCGTTACTACAGAATTATCAAATCTTGCTCAAAAAGTGACGGAAGGACCGGAATCAGCAAATGACAAAGCCAAAAAACTGATCGATGAGTTTGAGGAATTGCGGGATAACTTCGAACAGAAGAAAAAAGAATATTATGAAGAGCAAAACCGGAAGAAAGAAGAAAATTTAGCAAAGAAAAAGGACCTGCTGAAATCACTTTCTGAAATTGTAACTGAAGAAAGATGGTCGGCTACCAAAGAAGTAGGGAAGATCAAAGGGCAGTGGGAATCCATTAAATTACTTTCTAAGAATGAAGCTGAAGCGTTAGAGAAGCGCTTTAAAGAATTAATGGATGAATTTGAGGATCATAAAGTAGATCGACTGGTTAAAAAGCTTCAGCAGGAAGAAGAAAACCTGGAATTGAAATTACTGCTTCTCGATAAGATGGATGGGCTGGTTAAAAAGCTTGAAGAAGATAGCCCGGCCTTTGAAGAACTTGAGGATGAGTTCAATAAGCTGATCTCTCAATGGAGAAAAGTTGGCCGTGTGCCGTCAGAAAAAAATCAGGGACTGTGGGACCGATTCAATGCCGTGCAGGATACCTTCAATGAAACTCGTTTCAAATTCGATGAGAAATATCGGCAGGTGATCGAGAAATCTCTTGAGAAGAAGAAAAAACTGATCAAAGAAGCAGAGGCTTTGGTAGATCAGGAAAATATTGCAAAGGCTGCTCGTAAAGTGAATAAGTTGCACAAAGCGTGGAAGAAAACCGGAAACCTCCCTCAGAAAGATGAGAATGAAATGTGGGACCTTTTTAAGGCAGCCACAGATAAGTTCAATGAAATTAAATCTGAGAATATTGATGTTCTCCGTGAACAAGAAGAGAAGAATCTCGAGAAAAAGCATGAATTGATCGAGAAGGCCAGGGCAGAGAAAGACACGGATAACTTTGACCGGGGACACCAGGTTATGCAGAACCTGATGAAGGAATGGAAGAAAATAGGTCCCGTTCCCCGTAAAAAATCCTCCAAGATCTGGAAGCAGTTCAAGGGAGCTATGGATGAATTCTATGACCGCCGCCGCGAAGCGTTCAAAGGAGAACGAAAAGATCAGAAAGAAAATCTCGCCAGAAAGGAAGAAATCCTTGAAAAGCTCAATGAGTTAGGCAAGCATGACGATCCGGCGCTGGCTGTTCAGGAGGCAAAGAAGCTTCAGGAAGAGTTTAAGGGCATCGGCTATGTTCCCATCAAAATGAAGAACAAGATATGGAAACAATACCGCGAAGCTTGTGATGTAATCTATGACCGCTATCGTGCATTGGGTTCCGATCTTGGCCTGGAGAAAAAACTGGCAAACCAGGGCATTGATCCTGATACCAGGAAAGATATTATCAAGTATCAGAAAGAGCGCGATAAGCTAAAAAAAGAGGTTTCAAGACTTGAAAGTGAAATGATACAGTATGAAGAAGCAAAAACATATTTTAAGCCGACGAACCGTGGAAATGCGCTTAAAGATGAGCTTCAGGAAAAAATTGATAAAGCAGATAAATCGATCGAGGAGAAACAAGATCGCATTATGGAACTAAAAAAAGAGATCGATCAGCTTAAGCGCGACAGTGAAGCTGGCGATGAAGAAGAATGAAATTCTTCAATTTTTTTTACGCTCGTAAATACATCGTGATGTTAAACTCATTTTGTTCCCAGAGGAAAAAATGAAATAAAGTTCATCGATTGCAATAAATAACGTTGGGGTTATAAGGATCTGATTAAGAGCGTTGCAAATAACATTATGTAGAAACTAAGGCGTGAGTAATTCTATAAACATAACATTTTGGGGAGTCAGAGGCTCTACACCATGCGCAAATAGTGAAAATATGCACTATGGCGGCAACACAACGTGTGTTCAGATCGAAATTTCGGGTTTGGATGAACTACTTATATTTGATTGCGGAACGGGGTTTAGAAATTTAGGTAATGCACTTATAAATTCTGAAGAGCACCTGCGGGGACGGATATTCATCACCCATCCTCACTGGGATCATTTACAGGGCTTTCCATTCTTTAAGCCTTTCTACGACGCACAAAGCTGGTTCCGGATCTATATGCCTCCGCAGGGTGGTATTGGGTGCAGCGAGATACTGCAGGGACATATGTCCAAAACTTTTTTCCCCGTATCTATGGATATGCTGGAAGCTGATCTGGATTGTGAATCTTTTCAGCCAGGGAAAAAACTATTTGAAGGGTTTACAGTAGATTATATGTGGGCAACTCATACGGTGCCCACAGCTATTTACAAGATTAGTGCGGGCGACAAGAGCATCATCTTTGCTCCAGATAACGAGCTAATGCAGGATGGTAGGGAGGTCTCGAATAAGTCCGATGAACAGTTAAGGGCTTTCATTCATGGTGCTGATCTTCTAATACATGATGCACAATTTTCAAGAGAGGAATATAAAGCTAAGATAGGCTGGGGACATTCAGCCTGGGAAGATGTGATAGATATAGCTATACAAGAGAAGGTAAAGCGGTTGTCACTTACGCATCATGACCCTGATAATGATGATGAAACACTTTCAGAGATTGAAGCCCAGGTGCATTCGTATGTCGGCTCAAAATTTGAAGAGATCAGTTTAGCTAAGGAGGGACAAATCATACGCCTGCCCCTCACTAAAGCTGATAAGGTGAGTGTTAAAGGAGTACAGATCAGAAATAATACCTAATACCCAAAGCTCCGTTTCCGTCAAAGTCGGTATCCGGTGCTAAGTTTAAAATGGGCACTGCTTCAACAAACAGATCCAATTTTGAATTTGGAATGATATAGTTTAAGCCAAGCGGTACTCTTACTCCTATTCGGGCATCCGGATCACTTAATACCAATCGTCCACCAATTCCGTAATAAAAAGCGAGATCTCCTTCTTCAACTCCATCGATCCATGAATGAAGAAGGTAATCGCCATGAAGATGAATGGCGTCGTTACGCCCGAAAGACCAAGCCGCTCCAAAAGCAAAGGCATTTCGATTATTGTTCCAGGCTTTTATAGAAATACCGGTAGGTTCACCCAGCATAACACCGATACCTAAATTACCGCCATTTCCGTTGGCTTGTGCCGTGGCTTTATTTGGGCTGAGAATTAAAAATCCTGTGATGATAAGCAGTACTGAAAGTAATTTACTTGTATTCATTTTGAATGATTTGTTAAAGTTCTATCCACTTAAATGTGAAATAGTAAGAAATTGTTTCAATATTATAAAAAATAGTGAGTTCTTGGAGAGATAGATATCTGCTCGATCATTTTTTATTGTAAGATTATTATATAAGCAAACGTCAGTTATAAACCTATTATTTAAAAAAAGGAATGTCAGTATGGATGACTCTTATTATAAATCAAAAGACCTGAAAAAGTTTGGCGATATCACCGAATTTCAGGAAAAGCTTGGGAATAAATTCTTTGAGTATTATGAGGAAGTGTTTGAAGAAGGAGCCCTCACAAAACGTGAGAAAGCCCTCATCGCATTGGCGGTAGCACATACCGTTCAATGCCCGTATTGTATAGATGCTTATACCACCGAAAGCCTTGAAAATGGGGCAAGTGAAGAACAAATGATGGAAGCTGTGCATGTTTCAGCAGCAATCAGGGGAGGATCTTCCTTAGTGCATGGAGTTCAAATGATGAATAAAGTGAAGGGGCTCTCAATGTGATCACCCATTGCACTATTTGTATCATTAAATAGCACCTATCCCTCTTCCATTTTGTGAAGTCTTAGCCATTAGTATTATGAAAAGCCTACAAGCCGAAGCGCATTCTCTGTCAGATCCTGTAACCCAGCTCGAAATAATTAATTCCCATAATGAGAAAATTCGGTCTCTTTCGAAGTTTGAAGACAAGCTTAAAGAGATCGACCTTTTCCCACTAAAACCCACAGGCGTTGAGATCTTTCAGATGAATGTTGGGTACATGTGCAATATGACCTGCAAACATTGTCATGTGGATGCCGGTCCGGATCGTACAGAGATCATGGCCAAGGAAACCTTTCAGTATTGTCTGGACGCTCTCAAAAATACGGATATAAATACCGTGGACTTGACGGGAGGTGCTCCGGAAATGAACCCACATTTCAGGTGGTTTGTAGGAGAGGTTTCAAAATTAGGGAAACATATGATCGTCAGGTCTAATCTCACCATTCTCACCACAAACAAATTCAGTGATCTGCCCGAGTTCTTCAAAGAACATGGAGTTGAGGTAACGTGTTCCCTTCCGTTTTATAGCAAATCCCGAACCGACCGGCAGCGGGGAAAGGGGACCTACGATAAATCCATAACGGCACTAAAACGGTTGAATGAGTTGGGATATGGAAAAGAGGATACCGGATTATTGCTGAATCTGGTTTACAATCCTGTAGGTGCTTTTTTACCGGGAGACCAGGAGGAGATAAAGCAGGAATTTAAAAAAGAACTGAGCCGAACACATGGTATTGAATTTAACGATCTCTACACCATCACTAATCTACCGATCAGCCGCTTCCTGAATTTTCTGTTGATGTCAGGAAATTTGGAAGAGTATATGGAGAAATTGATCGAAGCCTTTAATCCGGCAGCAGCAACGGGGGTCATGTGCAGAAATACGATCTCAGTAGGCTGGGATGGCCGGCTCTTCGATTGTGATTTCAACCAGATGTTGGAGATGGAAATACATGAAGATAGTGTGCAGCATATAAGGGAATTCGATCTGGAGTCTTTAAACAACAGGCAGATCCTGGTGAATCAGCACTGTTTCGGCTGCACGGCGGGTGCCGGAAGCAGTTGTGGCGGGGCCACCACCTAACATCCAACAAGGAACAAAGAACATGGAATCTTGAAGTGAATAAAATAACAAGGCTCAGTAAGGGCGTATCGCATACGCTAAGTATTTTATGTCTGCTGAAATATGGATTGCAATATCCACCAGCCCGATCTCTTTTGTTTTCTTCCTCAACAAGGAGGAAGACTCATTGTTAGAGATTGGAGTTTTAATAAACATCAAAGTTTTTACTTAACATGGGTTTGATATAAAGACCATCTGTTGAACACGTTGAATGACCACAAGCATTCGTTTTTACCCTTTTAACTTAGTTTTTATCTCGAACGGACGTCATTTAGGTCCGGAAAACCTTTCCTTGTGAAGGAAAGGTTGGTGAGATCGAAGTTTGAGCATGAAAACTATGAACTATTTATAGTCTTTTTTTAATTCCCAATGCCGTATTTAAATCAACATAAAATGCCTCAAAACAAACTGATCATTTTTGTAAAGAATGAAGAAGCCGGTAAGGTCAAAACGAGATTAGCAAAATCGGTAGGTAATGAAAAAGCTTTGGAGATCTACCGGAAATTATTGGGATATACTTTTGATCAGGTTCAGCCGCTTAAGGTGATAAAAGAAGTTTGCTATTCCCGTTTTATTGAGGAGGATGATCTTTGGAATGAGGGGAGTTACAGCAAGCAGCTTCAAGAAGGAGATGTGCTGGGGGAGAGGATGTCCAAAGCATTCAGAAGATCTTTTGAAAAAGGCATGGAAAGGGTTGTAATTATTGGGAGTGATTGTGCTGAACTAACCACTGATATCCTCAGGGAAGTATTCAGCCGATTGAAAGATCACGATATAGTAATTGGCCCGGCCGGTGACGGAGGCTATTACCTGTTGGGGATGAGCAAATTTATATCGGAATTGTTTACGGATATAAGCTGGAGCACGGGAGCTGTTTTGGAACAAACATTGAAAAAAGCCGACGAGGAAAACGCCACATACTATAAGCTGCAAGAATTACATGACGTGGATATAGAAGCAGATTGGGAACTCGTTAAGCATAAGTTTGAGCCGGAGTAGTGTCATGTCCATGTTCAGACCGGGAGGTAGATTAAACATCCTCGAACTCGATCTGATGGATTACCCATCTGATCGATCAATTAGGCTTGGGAGCCTGACCATGAGTGCATGACAAGTTTGGAAGATAAAATCCAACAATCAGTCAGACGGCTTCAAGTTCGTGTGACCGTTTTTAGGACTATGAGACTTGATTACGCACATCCATCAGATGGGTAATCCGTTAGTTGGATTACCTAAAGCACAATTATATATTTGCTGAAAAATTATCTTCAGAAACTTCAACATCAGTTGTTAAGTAAAAACGTATTCATGATCAGCATTATCATCCCCGCATATAATGAAGAAAAGAATATTGGGAAGCTGACAGCCTATCTAAAAGAGAACACGGCCCCTGACAAAGCCGAGATTATTGTGGTGGATGGCGGCAGCAGGGATCAAACGACAGCCGAGGCTGAAAGTACCGGTGCCAAGGTGTTGAACTCACCGAAAAAGGGGAGAGCCGGCCAGATGAATTTTGGGACCAAACATGCGAAAGGCGATGTATTCTACTTCCTTCATTCTGACACCCGTCCCCCCAAAACCTTTATCAATGATATTTCAAGAGAATTGAACGAAGGGTCTCAGTGCGGCTGTTTCCGGTTAAAGTTTGATCAGGACCATAAGATTCTGAATTTTTATTCATGGTTCACCCGCTTTGATATCGATCTGTTTCGGTTTGGAGATCAAAGCTTGTTTGTGAAGCGTGAATTGTTTGAAAAAACAGGTGGATTTGATGAAAAACTTATGGTTATGGAAGATCAGGAGATCGTTAGCAGACTCAAAGATCATGCACAATTTTCTATTATCTCAAAACCAGTAACAACCTCAGCACGAAAATATGAGAAGATCGGGGTTTTCCAATTGCAAATGATTTTCAGTATAATTGTCTGTCTCTTTTATTTGAAAATCAGCCAGGAGACGATTGTACATTATTATAGAACTGTAATTGACTCTCAGCCAGGTTGATACAGCTCTATATTAAGATAGTGTTAAAAGGATGAATACCCGGGGAGGTTTGGATTCTTTATTGCTATCTTTAAAAAACCGAAAAAAGGTTAGTAATCTTAGATCAGGCTGATGCATAAAACATTCAGTCGAATCATAGTTTGATGTCTAACTAATGATTTTTTAAACGTGTTATCAAAATTAACCTCACAACAAAAAATAAATACCATGCTTAAATATCTATCCACTATATTTTTAATTTTTGGTATTTCCGGGGCTGCATTTGCTCAGACTGCTATTACTGGTAAGGTAATAGATGGAAATACTGGCGAACCTCTTGCCGCTGCTACGGTAGTTATAGAAGGAACCCAAAATGGAGTTAGTACTAATCCTGATGGTGATTTTACTATAAAAGTTGAAGATGGAGATTACTTAGTAGTTTCTTTTGTTGGTTATAAACAGCAAACCGTTCTAGCTAAAGATGGAATGGTAATATCATTGCAACCTCAATCAAGTGTACTTGGGGAAATAATAATATCAACAGGAGTTATTGATATAGCTAGAACACGAGAAACACCCGTTGCAGTAACAACAATTACACCAGCTGATATCGCAAATAAAATCGGAAACATGGAATTCCCTGAAGTTATGAATAAAACTCCAGGCGTTTATGCAACCAAGCAAGGTGGTGGTTACGGGGATTCTCGAATTTCACTCCGTGGATTTTCACAACGTAACACATCATTCCTTATTAACGGACAGCCTGTTAATGATATGGAAAACGGATGGGTATATTGGTCTAACTGGCAAGGTTTAACCGACGTAGCATCAGGTATTCAAATTCAAAGAGGACTCGGAGCTTCAAGGCTGGCAGTTCCTTCAGTAGGTGGTACAGTATCTATTTTCACACGAGCCGCAGAACGAACACAAGGTGGCAGCGTATCACAGACAGTAGGTAACGATGGATATGTCAAAACAGCTCTGTCTTATTCCACAGGGATGAACGATAAAGGATGGGCTAGTTCATTCTTACTAAGTAGATGGGCAGGTAATGGATATGTAGATAATACCTCTGGTGAAGGTTGGACATACTTTGCTGCAGTTGGGTATGAACCAATTGGGTCAAGTCACAAATTGAATCTTTCTATCTTAGGCGCTGGACAGTGGCACAATCAAAGAGATGCTTGGGTATCTATTAGGGATTACCAATATTTTGGAGATGACGGTATTGACCGTAGATGGAACACTAATGGTGGAACATACAACGGAGAAGAATTCAGTATGAGAAGAAACTTCTACAATAAACCATTAGCTACATTTAATTGGGATTGGGAAATTTCTGACAACCTTGAACTTAACACTTCTGTATATGGTTCAGCAGGCCGCGGTGGTGGAACCGGCCCTCGTGGTGGATATTTCCGAAACGCTGATACAGATATCTTACCTTTTCGAAAAGACCTTTTCGAACATTATGTAGAGGACGGTAGAGGACTTAGAAATCCTGATGGAACGATTGACTTTGACGCTGTTGTAGCTTCTCAAAGAAACGCTACAAGTGGATACAATGGTGACATAGGTAGAGGGAATTACGACGGACTATTAATTGGCTCTAATGGATTCCGTGATGATAATGTCAATAGAGAAGTTCTTATTCGTAGAGCCTCTATGAACTCACACAACTGGTTTGGTGCAATTTCAAACTTGGAATATGAAAGTGATAACTTACGTGCTTCTATTGGAGTTGACCTTCGTGATTACACAGGATATCATTACAGAGCACTTAACAACCTTATGGGATTAGATGCTTATTATTCCACAGGAAATCAAAATTCTGCAGGTCAAATTGTTCAAAGTACAATAGATGCATCTCCATTTAGAGATACAGGAATAGCTGGGCCGAAAATTGATTATTACAATATCGGTTATGTTGGATGGCAAGGTGTTAATGGTTTAGTTGAATACTCAGATGACTCTGATAGATTTACTGCTGTTCTTCAAGGAGGGCTTTCTAATCAGTCTTACCAAAGAGAAGATACCTTTGACCAACCAACCAACCCGCTATCGGACAAAGTTAATTTAAGTGGTGGTTATGTTAAAGGTGGTGCAAATTATAACTTGAATGAAACAATGAATGTGTTTTTTAATACAGGTTTTATTTCTCGTCAGCCGTTATTCGATGCAGTATTTCCTAACTTTGCAAACGATGTAAATCCTGACTTACAAAACGAACAAATTGTTTCTTTTGAAATAGGTTATGGGTACATAGGCAGAGATTTAAAAGTTAACGTAAACGCTTACTCTACTAACTGGGGTAACCGTTTTGAATCTCGTGGGTTTGATGTCGGAGATGGAACATTTGGAACAGCTCAATTCGATGACATTGATGTACTACATCAAGGAATTGAAGTTGAAACAGAGTACAGACCAATGGCACGATTGAAATTGACAGGTATGTTATCAGTAGGTGATTGGAGATATACCAAAAATTTCTCATCCACTTTATTTGATGATAACCAAAATGAGATTGGAACGGGCACTTTATATACAAAGGGCGCTAAAGTTGGAGATGCAGCACAATTTACTTCAAATATAGGAGCGGATTACAGAATTGGAAAAATTAGCATAGATGCTGGTTATCGTTTCGTAGATAATTTATATGCAGACTATTCAATTACTGATTCAGATTTCACGCAACCAGATAACGATGGAGCATTAAAACTTCCATCTTTTGGACTACTTGATTTAGGGACTACTGTTAGATTTGATCTTTTTGGAAATGAAGCATCACTACGTGTAAATGTAAATAATCTATTAGATACTATTTATATTGCAGAATCTAATTCTAATATTCATGCCGGTCAGGGTTCAGAGACATGGAATGGAATAGATACACGAAACTCAGTATGGTTCGGCTTCGGTAGAACTTGGAATGCCTCACTTAGATATGGATTCTAATACATTAAAGGAATTATAAACCTTTAAAAGCAGCCTGTTTTACGCAGGCTGCTTTTTTTATTTTAAGACCACTATGAAAAAAATATTACTATATATACTTATACTTTTTACAGCAATTGGCTGCAATACGAATCGGCCTGATACCGATAAACTTTTATTGATCTCCTTCGACGGGTTCAGATACGATTACCTCTCCAAAACCGATACCCCGAACTTTGATAAACTCGTTGAAAACGGAGTGATCAGCGAAGGACTGGTCCCCATTTTTCCATCCAAGACTTTCCCTAATCATTATGCCATTGCCACAGGATTATATCCCGAGAATAATGGCTTTGTCGGAAATAACATGTATGACCCTGAAATGGACGCTCATTTCACGAGCAGAGATAGAGAAGCGGTTGAAAATCCCGATTGGTATGAAGGAGAACCCATTTGGAATACCGCAGAGAAAGAAGGCAAAAAAGCAGGAACTATGTTCTGGGTTGGTTCGGAGGCCCCGATTCAAGACATGAGACCAACCCACTGGAAAGTCTATGACCAGTCTGTAGGAGATTCAGCCCGGATTGATACCGTGGTTAAATGGCTGAGTTATGACAACCCAAAACAAGTAGATCTCGCGACTCTTTATTTTCATTTTGTAGATAGTCAGGGACATTGGTATGGAGTGGACTCTCCAGAGGTGATTTCGGCCATAGAACGCGCGGATGGGCTATTAGGATATTTGCTGGAGCGGATGGATGAAACTCAATTAACCGGGAAAACCAATACACTGATCGTTTCAGATCACGGAATGGCCGATCTTTCCAGAGACCGGATTGTAGTGCTGGATGACATGATAGATCCCGATGACCTGGAAGTGATCGCATACAGTCCGGCGCTGATGGCAAATGTAAAAGACGGCAAGCTGGATGAAGTGTACAGTGCTCTTAAACAAAATGAAGAGAATTTTAAGGTTCATAGAAAAGATGAAATACCGGACCGGTATCACCTGAAGAATAATCCAAGAGTTCCGGACTTGCTGTTGGTAGCAGATGTAGGATACACCATCAACTCCCAGGAATATTTTGATGAAAGAGAAGACTACCCTTCCGGAGCTACCCACGGTTTCGATAACCGGGAAAAAGAGATGCATGGAATTTTTATTGCAAACGGCCCCGACTTTAAGTCCGGTTATAAAATGAAAGCTTTCGAGAATATACACTTGTATGAACTTATGGCTCATTTATTGAATATAACCCCGGCTCCAACCGACGGCACTATTGACAGTGTATCTGTAATGCTGAATTAAAAGAAGTTCGTACAAAGTTCCCAAAGGCAGAGAGAATCTAATGGTGTTATTGAAGATAATTATTGAATTCATGGAAACATTTAGATCCCTGCCTGTGCAGGGATGACGCGGTGATGGTGAGTTTAGGGGTATGATAGACGTGAGACCACTAACCGCTCCAAAGGTCATTCCCGCGCAGGCGGGAATCTGATTATCTCTAATGCCCTTGGAATCTAATTCAGGAAAAAGTTTGTAAGGAATTCTCTTCTCATCGCTCTAACTAAATATGAAAGAGGGTTACGTTTACATATTATCGAACAGCAAGAGAACGGTTTTATATACGGGTGTTACCAGTAATCTCATTGAACGTGTTTATAAACATAAACAAGGTGAAGGTTGTAAGTTTTCTGCTAAGTACAAAACGTATTATTTAATGTATTATGAAATTCATCAAACAATGTATCAAGCTATAAAAAGGGAGAAACAGATCAAAAAGTGGAATAGGGAGTGGAAAATTAATTTAATCAAGTCAATCAACCCGGAGAGGAAAGATTTATGGAATGATATTTTGCCTCCGGGGAAAATGCATTTTTAGTACAGTAATTGTAGATTAAGTCAGTGAGGGCTTGGAGGTTTCCAGATCCCCGTCTGCACGGGGATGACGAGGTAAAGAGAAGCGATTTATCTATTGGTGACCGCAAGCCATAAACACTCCAAAGGTCATTCCCGCGCAGGCGGGAATCTAATGGCTGCCGTTCATTGAGTATTCGATACCTGGCAAATCATAGGGTTTCGGGCATTCCAGCCTGTGTGAAAAGTATTCTGCTTAAAAAGTAGGGCTAAGTTTATTAGGGAAAACCGTTCACTTTAGCAAAACCTCCAAGGATTCTAAATCCTTGGAGGTTTTTTCCTAATAAATTAATGGGTCCATTCATAAATATGGAGTTTTCGCACAGGCTATTCGCTGCGAGATGACCATTCAACGTACTCAACAGATGGTTTTTATATCCAATTCACGTTAAAGTAAAAAACAGCATTAAAAAAAATCATTTCTATACGGCTATTAAGATTGCATCTGTCCCAAAGTGAGGGGATATTCCAACCTGTTAAAATTCACTTTATTACCATTATTTATAACTGATTTTCAAACATGGCTTACGTTGTAACTGAACCCTGCATTCAATGTAAATATACTAATTGCGCGGCCGTCTGTCCGGTAGATGCGTTTCGGGAAGGCCCAAATTTTTTGGTTATCGATCCCCTGGAATGCATCGATTGTGATGCCTGTGTATCTGAATGTCCTGTGGAGGCCATATATCCTGATGATGAAGTACCCGAGAAATGGGAAGATTATATTGACCTGAACGAGCGTTTGGCTGAATCGTGGGAAGACCGCATTATCAACGAAACCCAAGACGCTCTTCCGAATGCAGACGAATGGGCCGCAAAAGAAGATAAGCGCGACGAGCTTGTTGAAGCCTGGTAAAAGAAATGTTCTGAATTGAGTACTCAGCTCCCGGAAAAAGGGAAGCCTGGGGTAGTTTAATTTTCATCTGACCCCTCTTTGTTGCCTGACAAAAACTTCACTCCTGGTACATTTTCATCCCCAAAAATAATGGGGATCATTAATGCTACACCTGATTCATTTAGTGATGGAGGTCGCTATACGGATGTAAACAGGGCGATGGATCGGATCCATATCATGATCAAGAATGGGGCGGAGATCATTGATGTTGGGGGGGAATCAACCCGGCCCGGCGCTGAACCCGTTTCCGAACGAGAAGAAATAGACCGCGTGATGCCTCTGCTTGAAAAAGCTATCCCGGTTTTTAAGAAAGCCGACTTTTCAATTGACACTACCAAATATGTAGTTGCTAAAAAAGCGTTAGAGATTGGTGTAAAATTTGTCAACGATGTAAGCGGCTTGCGGAAAGAACCCCGATTAGCTGATCTTTGCGCTGAATTTGATGCGATCTACATTTTGATGCACAGTCAGGGAGATCCAAAAACCATGCAGAAGAATCCTGAATATCAGGATGTGATCAGGGATGTAATGAGCTTTTTTAAAAAGAAGCTGGTTGAATTGAAAAAGGGCGGGGTAGATAAGATCATTTTGGATCCCGGAATTGGATTCGGAAAAACGCTGCAGCATAACCTAAAATTGATCGCCCATCTTGATAAATTCCAAAAATTTGGTTTACCTATATTGGTTGGGGCTTCACGAAAGTCCATGATAGGTAAAATATTAAATAACCGGCCTGCAGAAGACCGAATTACCGGGACCGTTGCACTCCATTATCATGCGCTTACAAAAGGAGCGAAAATATTACGAGTGCATGATGTGAAGGAAGCTTCCGATTCTATTCGTATATTCAACGCAGTTCAATCCCAACAATTTTAACTCAGACGGCTTTGTTTCCCATTGGTTTTCTCGAATTCGGAATTAAAGATTTCGCCGAGACCCTTATAATTGCACTTTTTCTGGTATACCTGTACCGGTGGGTGAAAGGTACGTTTGCCATTCAGGCGGCGCTGGGAATTTTGTTTGTTGTGATCATCAATGTTGTGATCGGCTTGCTTGGTTTTACAACCATAAACTCCATTTTAAGTCAGATACTGGATGTAGGGATCATCGCTTTGATCATTCTTTTTCAGCCGGAGATCCGAAAGCTCTTATATAGACTGGGAACTAACACAAGCCTTGATCGATTTTTTTCCACTTCAAATTCTGATAAGACCATTGATGAAGTGATAGAAGCAGTAAAGAAAATGTCCAAGAACAAGATTGGGGCTTTGATCGTATTTGCCCGCACTTCTTCACTTCAGGATCTTGTGGATGCCGGGGTGAATATTGACGCGGAAATCAGAAGTGAATTGTTAATTACGATTTTCCAGAAAGATACCCCGCTTCATGACGGAGCAGTAGTAATTCGCGGAAACAGAATTGTAGCTGCAAGCTGCTATCTGCCTATCTCACAAAATCCAAATATATCTACTTCCTTTGGCACCCGTCACCGTGCGGCGGTAGGTATCAGTGAGTCCAATAATGTATTTGTGATCGTTGTTTCAGAAGAAACAGGACGCATCTCAATTGCCAGAAACGGAGCCCTTACCAGTGGCTTGACCATCCAGAAACTGCGTGCCGAAATGGAAGAATCGTTCGGTGATCAGAAGTTTGAAGATGATGTTGCATTCAGTGGTCAAGCTGATATGAATTTAAATTGACCTAAGTTTACACCGCTCGATTGCAGGATTAGACAGGCAACTCTTTTTTGCATCCCGCTTCAGCAATCTGATTCCATAGCATTGATCAGGTGGGCAATCTATCAGATCAAGCACTCTCAATGTATAGAATTAAGGGTATATCGGGATAAAACAGGGTAATGATCGCTGGTAGATTCTCCATAATCTGTTACATAATCGTCAGCGGGAAAAGAGGTAACGGAGTTCTCTACATATAATTCATACAATTCATCAGATGTTAAATGATGGTCAATAACATCCGGGTAAAAAACAGTGGACGATTCACTGGAATCCGATAATTCTTTTGTTGGAAAGATGTAGTTGATTGAATCGTCAACAAAGTTCTGATATGGAGATTCTTTACCTGAAGAGATGGAAGTATCCACATCATCATTAAAATCTCCAATAACCATCACATGTTCATTGGGCCATGTTTGATCGAGATAAGATTTAAGGGCTTCAGATCCGGTTTTTTTACGTTCATATGACTCGTTATCGGTGCAGCATTTGGCGTGAAGTAATACCACGATAAGGTCTTGCGACTGCTCTCCAATAGTGGCTGTAAGTTGAACCTCAACGGGAGGCCGACCCGCAAATTCATAATCATAATCAGTGAGTATAACGCGCGCATTTTCTATCGTCACAATATCGGATTTATAAATAAGCCCGATCTTTTGTTCATTGTCATTGAAATCATCGTAGTAGGCAGAATCACTTTGAACTGCCGGATCGTTTGCAAGCATTCCTTCATAACCGTTTAAAGCAGTAAGAAGATTGGTGAAGCGTGAACTGATGTTGACCTCCTGTACGGACCAAATGTCCATATCAAGTTCTGATATTACAAAATGAATGTTTTCGAACTGAAGATCTTCATTATCTGGTCCTCTTTCCGTATCTCCAAACCACTCAAGGTTCCAGGTTGCAAAATCCAAGGTTGTGTCTGTTCCCACAGCTTCAAATTCCGTGTTTGGTTCGGGTTCAGGTTCATTGGTTTCGGTAACAGGATTAGAATCATTTCTGCATCCGGTAATTATGATAGAAACGAATAAGAATACAGCTAAATAGCGAAAAAGTAATTTCATAAATAAAAAATGTGTTTTGTTGCTGAACTAAAAAAGAGTCACTTATTATCCAAAAAGATCTGCATAAGATCACGGGCGGCTTTATAGGATGAGAGCCTTCCTTCCTGAACTTTTCGCCTAAAATTTTCCATCTCATTTTTTAATGCAGGATCTTCATAAAAGGCTCGGTGCAGCTCTTGATTTATACTCTCGTCCAGCCAATAGCTGGCTTGTTCTTTCCTGTTTTGCTCGAAATATCCTTTGGCTTTGGTATGCCTCATATATTCTTCAATAATGCCCCAAACCTCATCAATTCCTTTATTATGAAAAGCGGAGCATGTGGCCACTTTCGGGATCCATCCTGATTCGGTGGGTGGAAACAGATGGAGTGCATTTTTATATTCGGTCAAGGCTCTTTTGGCCGCACCCTCATTGCCGGAATCCGCTTTGTTGATCACGATGGAATCAGCCATTTCCATGATGCCGCGTTTAATGCCCTGCAATTCATCCCCCGCTCCGGCAAGCATTAGCAACAGGAAGAAATCAACCATGGAATGAACGGCTGTTTCAGATTGACCTACTCCAACCGTTTCGATCAAGATCGTATTGAATCCTGCTGCTTCACAAAGGGTAATGGTTTCTCTTGTACTTCGTGCCACGCCTCCCAGCGAACCTGAAGTGGGTGTAGGGCGGATGTATGCTTTAGGGTGATTGGAGAGTGTTTCCATACGGGTTTTATCCCCCAAAATACTGCCGCGGGTTTTAGAGCTGCTGGGATCTACCGCTAAAACAGCCAGGGTGCGATCTTCTTTCTTAATCACATGATTTCCAAAAGCTTCTATGAAGGTACTTTTACCGACTCCGGGCACTCCGGTTATGCCGATTCTTATGGAATTCCCGGCATAGGGAAGACAGCCTTCAATAATTTCCTGCGCCAGATCCTGATGTTTTTGCTTCGTACTTTCGATCAGGGTGATGGCACGGCTAAGCAGCATCCGGTCCCCGGAAGTGATACCCTCAATAAATTCTTTTGCTGTTGGAAGATTCCGGCTCAAATCAACCTCCTGTTAACGTTTCCAAAGGTATGAGGAACTCGGAGGCTTACTAACATTGAAAAAGTTAGCAAGCATAAGTCCCGATAGGGACGGAAGAATACAGCCCCCGGCTTCAGCCGGGGGATAAAAGTGAAACAAGAATAAAATCCTGTAAGGGATGGCACTAAGATTAGTTGCGCGTGGGTCGTCTCTACCGAGACTTGGTAATCTTGGCTGTCTATTTCCACGGGATGAATCCCGTTGCTGGAATCGGTTATCCCAGCGGAATTCACCGATGTCAAATTGGTAAATGTAAAACCATTACTATTCTCGCTCCAGCGCTCTGCATTGGAGCGAGTGGAGAAAGCTGAAGAATTTCGATCAATCCAATCCATTAGAATAATTCTCGATCAACACGTCTAAAATTTCTTTGGCAGCTTTTGGGATCACGGTACCGGGGCCAAATACTGCGGTTACTCCGGCATCATACAAAAAATCATAATCCTGTTGGGGAATAACTCCCCCTGCTATCACCATGATATCTTCCCGCCCATATTTTTTTAGCTTTTCAATAACTTGGGGAACAAGAGTTTTATGTCCACCGGCCAGGCTGGACACACCCAAAATATGTACGTCATTTTCTACGGCCTGTCGGGCAGCTTCATCCGGGGTTTGGAAAAGCGGGCCGATGTCCACATCAAAACCAAGATCGGCAAAACTGGTGGAGATCACTTTGGCACCGCGGTCATGTCCGTCTTGCCCCATCTTGGCAACCATGATTCTTGGACGGCGGCCATCAAGTTCAGCGAATTCGTCCGCACGTTTGAGCGCAGCTTTAAAGTGTTCGTTATTTCTCAATTCGGAAGAATACACGCCTGAAACGGATTTAATGGTTGCTTTATACCGCCCGAACGATTTTTCCATGGCATCGGATATCTCTCCGAGCGTGGCTCGTTCGCGGGCAGCATCAACAGCCAAAGCTAATAAATTTCCACCACCTGATTCTGCACATTTGGTCAGCTTTTCCAACGCTTTTTCAACGGCTTCATCATTACGGTCAGCTTTTATTTTTTTGATGCGCTCGATCTGTGACTTTCTCACTTTCACGTTATCCACTTCCAGTACATCAATCTCCGGTTTTTCGTCGGTTTGATATTTGTTGATACCAACGATGGTGTCTTTACCGGAATCGATGCGGGCTTGTTTGCGGGCAGCGGCTTCCTCGATCCGCATTTTTGGAAGCCCGGTTTCGATGGCTTTAGCCATGCCTCCCAATTCCTCTACCTCCCCGATCAATGTCCAGGCACGGCGGGCAATTTTGTCTGTCAGGTATTCCACATAATAAGAGCCGGCCCAGGGATCCACGGCTTTGGTGATCCCGGTTTCTTCCTGCAAGAACAGTTGTGTATTTCGGGCTATGCGTGCCGAAAAATCAGTAGGGAGGGCAATGGCCTCATCGAGCGCATTCGTGTGCAGAGACTGTGTGTGGCCCAGCACAGCAGCCAATGCCTCAATGGTTGTCCGCGCCACATTGTTGAAAGGGTCCTGTTCGGTGAGGCTCCATCCCGAAGTTTGGCTATGCGTTCTTAACGAAAGAGATTTTTCATTTTTAGGATTGAAGGACTTTACGATCTTAGCCCAAAGAAGCCGGGCGGCCCTCATCTTAGCGATCTCCATAAAGTGGTTCATACCGATGCCCCAGAAAAACGAAATACGCGGGGCAAATTCATCAATATCCATTCCGGCTTTGATACCCCTGCGCAGATATTCGAGTCCGTCGGCAAGGGTGTAAGCAAGCTCAAGATCACAAGTGGCTCCTGCTTCCTGCATGTGGTAGCCGCTTACCGAGATAGAGTTGAAACGCGGCATATTTTGAGAGGTGTATTCAAAAATATCTCCGATGATCTTCATAGAAGGCTCCGGCGGATAGATATATGTATTTCGCACCATAAATTCCTTCAGAATATCATTTTGAATGGTGCCTGCTAAACTTTCCGGTTTAACGCCTTGTTCCTCTGCGGCCACGATATAAAAAGCCATCACAGGAATCACGGCTCCATTCATGGTCATGGAAACCGACATTTTATCAAGAGGAATCTGGTCGAATAGGATCTTCATATCTTCAACCGAATCGATGGCCACACCGGCTTTCCCAACATCCCCGGAAACGCGTGGGTGATCAGAATCATACCCTCGATGGGTTGCGAGGTCAAAGGCCACGGAAAGCCCTTTCTGCCCGGCTTCTAAATTTCGTCGATAAAACGCATTCGATTCTTCAGCGGTAGAAAACCCGGCATATTGTCGGATGGTCCACGGACGAACGGCGTACATGGTTGAATAAGGGCCGCGCAGGTAAGGAGGGATGCCGGCGGCGTAATCCAGGTGCTCCAGGTTTTTGATGTCCTTTTTAGAGAACTGGGGTCTGACTTCAATTTGTTCAGGGGTATTCCAAATATCAGAATTCTCGGCACCATTGACCCTCCCCTCAATCCCCTCCGGGGAGGAGAGGTTACTGTTCGAACTATCAAGCTTTAAGTCAATGTTTGAAAAATCTTTCTTCATTACGCATCTCCTTTTTGAAGTTCAGCTTCGATGTTCAGCGGCTCGATATTCTGAATGTTTATGAAAGAGAGGTCTGAAAATTCAAATTCAAAATTTTGAATGTTGGGCTTTGAATGTTGAATTTCGTCAGGTTGATACTTGTTTACTCCCACCAACACCTTTTCTTTTTCTTTATAGGCTGATATTTTTTCTTTTCGGGATCTTGTGATCTCATCTTGAATAAATCCTTCTTTCAAACATTTATAAAAACCGCCTTTTGCTTCTGTTTCCTGAAATAATTTCCAGCTTTCTTCTGCAATCTTGTTTGTCAGAACCTCAATGTAGTAGGAGCCTGCGCCAGGGTCGGCTACTTTATCGAGATAGGCTTCTTCCTGAAGGATAAGCTGAATATTACGTGCGATCCGGGAAGAAAAACCGGAATGTTCTTCAAAGTGTGCATTGTACGGATGAACGGTTATCACATTACAGCCTGCCAAAGCTGCTGACATGGCTTCGGTGGTAGCGCGAAGCATATTATTATGGGCATCGGTTTTAGATTTATTCCAATATGCAGTTTCGGAATGAACGGGAGTGTCAGCTTCTTGAATTCCATATTCCTTTAAAATCTGTGCCCACATTAAATGGAAAGCCCTGAACTTAGCGATCTCAGGGAAATAGGTAGGACCTGAAGCAAAGTTGAAATATAGTTTCTGTGCATTTCTTTCATTCATCCCCAAAAACTCATTCCCAGCGGCCAAAGCAAAAGCGATCTGCTGAACGATGGTGGCACCTGAATTGGCATATACCGAAGAATCTGTAACCATAAAACCAAACAGGTCTCCGGTTTTGGACCATATTTTTTGAATGTTTTCCAAATCAAGCAGTTTACCGGATCGGATAGCTGATGAGAACGGATCAAAGGAAAAGTAAATATTAAGTTTGCCGTTCAGGATATCCCGGTCATCACAAATGGTGTGCAGCCACTGAACAATGCCTGGAGTAGATAACGCGGGCCCAAACTTAAGGGTGATGAATTCGATCTTTATATCCTTCAGCAACAATTCAAGATCTTCCTTTGAAGAAATAGTATCCGAATGAAAATCAAAGTATAAGCCCGTAGATCCATTCCGGAGTGCATGCAGGGCAAGCTCGTTGGCTTTTTTTGGATCGGTATCTGTTATTGGTTCGATGATATCCCAGGAAGCGGAAGTACGAACAGGAAAAAGGTTTTGCTTAAGATCTTTCAGGTGTTCTTTTCGGTAAAAAGGAAGAACATTTACCCCTTCACCTGATCTCCATTGCAACACGTCTTTGTAGTCTTTGCCTTTAAGGTCAGACTCAATCACTTCTTCCCATTCTTCTAAACTTATGGGAGGAAATTCATTAAAATTAAGTTTGTCTTTGAAATTCAAATTTTCCAAAACGGGGTTGTAAGTTTATTGAATTTATATTTCAGCCAAAATAAAGAGGTCAGAAGTTCTTTACTAACCGGGACTAAAAAATACCGTTTTAATTAGTAAAAAAGCGCTTACAATTTGTATATTCAATTTCATTTTCACAGAAATAAAACTCACTCACTTTTTTGATGGAACAAACGGATCAACTTATTCCACCTTTAACGCAGCTGACCGAAGATGAACAAATGCTGAAAGAGGCGGCTGCTGATTTTGCGGCGGCTTCTATAAAGCCTTTGGTCGAAGAAATGGACGAAAAAGCCAAACTCGATCCGGATCTGATCAGGGAATTCTTTGAAATGGGATTGATGGGAATTGACATCCCGGAACGGTATTCGGGCGGTGGGGGTACTTTTATGATGTCCATCGTAGCCATTGAGCAGATTTCCCGGGTTGATGCTTCTGCCGGAGTATTCATGGATGTGCAAAACACGCTCGTAAATAATGCGTTTGTTAATTTTGCCTCCGATGATCTTAAAGATAAGTATTTACCACAACTGGCTACCGAAAAAGTAGGAGCATATTGTTTATCAGAGGCCGGTTCGGGAAGTGATGCTTTTGCACTCAAAGCCACGGCTGTCGAAGATGGTGACGATTTTATACTGAATGGAGCCAAGCTATGGATTACCAATGCAAACGAGGCTGATATCTTTTTGGTGATGGCGAATGTAAATCCTGATGCAGGCTATAAAGGTATTACCGCTTTTGTGGTTGAGCGAGGTATGGAAGGCTTCTCGATCTCCAAAAAAGAAAATAAACTGGGAATTCGCGCCAGTTCAACCTGTGAGATCTTATTAGACAACTGCCGCGTTCCAAAAGAAAATGTGGTAGGCAAAGTTGGAAAAGGATATAAAGTTGCGATTGAGACCCTAAATGAAGGCCGCGTGGGAATTGGAGCCCAAATGATCGGTATTGCTCAGGGAGCATTCGATGCTGCACTTGCTTATGTGCAGGAACGCAAGCAGTTTGGGAAAGCAATTTCTGAATTTCAGGGAGTGCAATTTCAGTTAGCACGAATGGCCACTGATATTGAAACTGCTCGATTGTTAGTTTATAACGCAGCAAGAAAGAAAATGGCCGGACAGAACTTCCTGAAAGAAGCGGCTATGGCAAAATTTTATTCCTCTGAAGTCGCTGAGAGTGTTAGTTCTCAGGCTGTGGATCTGTTTGGGGGATATGGTTACGTTAAAGAATATCCCGTAGAGAAATATTACCGTGATTCTAAGATCGGTAAGATCTACGAGGGTACAACGAACATGCAGCTCAGCACAATTGCTAAGTTGCTACTTCGATGAGTGAGTGAGAAAAAGGGGGCTTCGGCCCCCTTTTTATTTTTAGGGCTTTTTCTCATTAAAGTTAAAAAGACCATTTAAGAAACCTTGCTCGTTCACTTCTTCCCGGGAAACAGCACACCTGAAACCAACGTCATTGTGTATCATCAGATCATAAGTCCCTATCCGCCAAAAAGTCTGATTTGTTTCAACTTCCTCATCGAAACTTCCACCCCTTATAATTCTAAGAGCACTTTCTTCTAAGTTATGAATACTGTCGGGAGCAGAATAATTTTGATAAAAAGAATCAATCATTTCAAGTACGTTTCCACTCATATCATAAAGCCCAAGTTCATTGGGTTTTCTGCTTCCTACGAAATAAGAAAAGGTGATATTAGAATTTGAAGTTATAGCATATGATTCCAGGGAGTCGGGGTTATTGGCTCCGGAATAGCGTGTTATTTTCCCTCCTGAGCGGGCAGCAAATTCCCACTCGCTTTCTGTGGGAAGCCGCCACCCCCAGTAGTTGCAATAAGCTTGCGCATCATGCCAGTTGATATAAACAACTGCACGCCGGCCACGGCCATAGCCTCTGTCATTTGGTAATTCCCGGCCAGTAGCTTTGGCGAATTCATCGTATTGTTCAAAAGTGATCTCATATTTTCCGATATAGAAATCTTGAACGTTAACTTTGTGAATAGGGAGGGCATCCGAGTTGGAACGGTTGATAACATCTCCCATTAAAAAAGTATCGCCTTCTACAAAAACCATTTCAGGTTTGGAAATACTTGCTGTATTTTTGAATATGGAACAACCGCTTATAGTTAAAGCGATTAAAAACATCAACAGTATTCTCTGGAGTAAATCATTCATACTAAAATGATAGTATGATTATAAATTAATTCCAAAAAAATGGAATGATGTTTCCCGATACAGAGTTTTAGATTCTCACAAAATCCTATAAGTATCTCTCATATAAGTAAATTGAATAACATGGATCAGAAGTTAGACCAAAAGATCATAGATCAGCTTAAACAATGCAGCAAAGATGAAGCTTCGCTTTCAAAACTGGAAGAATTATATCAGGAGTTGCATGGGCGTTGCCAAGACCTTAGGAAACAGCTTTCATTAGTAGAGCAAGCTATAAAGTATGATTATGATTCTATCCTCATTACTGAGCTTGATCTTGAGAAGCCTAGCCCAAAGATTGTTTATGTGAATGACGGTTTTACGAAGATGACCGGTTATACCAAAGAAGAGGTAATAGGGAAAACACCAAGGATATTGCAAGGTGAAAAAACAGATCGCCACGTACTTGACCGGCTAAAGGAGAGGCTGATTGAGGGACAAGCGTTTTTTGGACATACTGTTAATTACCGAAAAGACGGAAGCGAGTTTATTAATCAATGGGATATTCATCCTTTAACTAATAAAAATGGTGAGATCACGCATTGGGTTTCTTACCAACGAGATATTACAGACAGGAAAGAATCGAGCAAGCTGGTTTTCGATGCTAATATGGATTTCGACAACCTGATTGAAGAATCTAAAAAAACATTTGTGGATCTGGACGTTCAAGGCAATATCATTTCATCTAACAATTCTTTTAAAAATCTTTTGGGGTACGATGCCGATGAGCTGAAGACTGTTAAGATCTGGGATCTTGTTTCTGAGGATGACCAGTTCGAAATGAAAGTGTTATTTGCTGATTTCGATGCTAAGAAGATCAATGATGAGCCGTATCCATGGGAATTCAAGCAGAAAAGGGGTGATACGGTCAAGCTTGAAGGAAATATCAACTATTTTGTGAGTAATGACGAGACCATTATTCGTATTCATTTTGATAACCTTTCATTGCGAGATCGAATCATTGAAACGCTGAAAAAGAAAAAGAATGAATTTCAGGATATTGTCGGGAAAAAAGATGAATTCACTCTTCGCTTTGTGTTAACAAAAGATGGGAAAATGGGATGTAAATTTGTTTCGGATACATTCCAAAGCATTACGGGTTTAAATCCCGATATGGTTATAGATGAGGGTGTTAAAAAAGTGGTGCATGCTGACGACCTCAATGATGTAGAGGCCGCACTTGAACAAGCCTTTGAAGGGAAGTCATCCAGTGTAAGCTGTAAATACAAAACTTCTGAAGGAGATTATATATCAGTAATTCAGTCGTTCAAGCCGAATTATGGAGACCATGGTGAAATTGTTGAAAGCGTTAAAAGTGTAGCAATGATCGAGCTGGAAGTAGAGAAATAAGATTATTCCATAGTATTCCAAGAAAAGCTCGCCAAGTGCGGGCTTTTTCTTTATGTAGAAGGTCTGAAACCGTATATTTAAAATAAAAATGGATATCAAGGAAACCGAAAATCGTATCGTCAGAGAGTTTGAACTGTTGGGGGACTGGCAGGAACGGTATAAGTATATCATCAAATTGGGAGATAAACTTGAGCCTATTTCCGATAGTGAAAGAGTAGAGGAGAACCTGGTGAAGGGGTGCCAAAGTCAGGTCTGGTTAGTAGCACAGATGAAGGATGGTAAAGTGATTTTTAAAGCAGATAGTGACGCAGCCATTACAAAGGGACTGGTTTCACTGATGGTTCGATTCTATTCAGGCAGGGAACCGGATGTTATTATAAATACCCCTCCATCATTTATAGATAAGATAGGAATGGCAAAACATTTGTCACCAACGCGAGCAAATGGATTGGCATCCATGATAAAACAGATGAAGATCTATGCGATGGCCTTTAAATCCCAGGAAACGTTATCGTAATTTAATTATAAGGCTCAAGGCTGAACATAGTTTGGTTAATTCCACGCTTAATGGAGATTAAAAGTGGATATGAGTAAAGAATTTCTCTAACCGGTATTTTCTGATATAGCTCATAATAGAGCCGCCCCGTATCAGGGAGCGACTCTTGGTTTTTCGGGGTACAAATGAAATTCTGATCAGCCCTTATTATTTTTCGGCAATACCATAATATTATATAGAAGGTGCTACCCTCACTTTTCTTACTTTCTGCTTTAATTTCACCGTTGTTTAAGGTACTTCGTGCTGGCTATACTTCTGGGGGTTACTTTCGGTGCGCTGGCAGGCCAGATGAATCCCCTTTTTGCGGTCGGCTTCGCTCAATCAAGCAGGTTTGCCTGAACGCGGGGCGCCTGCCAGGCCCTCCAGCCCATCGCTGGCAAATCGTTTACGCCATTTACCAATAACGTTTTCCGTAACCCCATGTTTTTCACTGGAAGTTTTATAGGTTACCCCGTTTTTTAGTCTAAAATAATCTGCCCTCGTATATTCAAACGATGTTCTACTTTGTGAGAACGAGCGTAGGTAATAAGCGATCAAGCACGTGTTGAGAAAGCTTAGGAAAGGTGAGTTTGGCCATGCACTTTTTGATAAAAAAAAACGAAAATTATAACTTATATAACCCATTTATTTAGTGGTAGTCACAATAGACCATCTCATGATATTCATATCGATATTTCCGCCCCCCTTGATTCTCCTGAAGCTTTCTCCGGTTCGGATAGTTTGGAAGCCCCCCTTCTTCAACAGAGATGTCGACATCGATAACTGAACTGATGCTGCTTAATGAGACATTAACCTCTTTTCCGACTTCCGCTTTTTCAATTGCATCTTTTAAAGCCTTTTCTACTTCATGTTCTCGCATCAAATCTATGTTTGACTAATTATAATTGACTGTCTTAAAATAGAACATAAATACTAAGGAACTTGTAGCCAGGCCTTGGTAGAGTACAAATGAATAATTATTGAAAAAGCCTTACTGCTAACAGAATGCCTTTGCGCTGGAATGGAGGGGTTAGGAATTACTATAATATGCGTCCAGTTATGTAACAGCGAACTAACTATCCCAAATCTTCCAAAACTTTTGAAGAGAAAAGAGGTACTGCCTTACCCAGTTCAATAATTACATCCTCAATATCCGCCTCTTTCTTTTGTGCAATTTGAGACACTCTTTTTATTACCAATGCAGGATTCATGGAATACAGAGTTAGAAGATAATCTTGTGGATGAACTGCTTTGATACCCCAAGGGCTTAGATGTTCTTCTTTAAAGTCCTTAAGGTTAAAAGTTACAATCAAGTCCAGTTTTTCGCGCACAGCCGCAGCTAATACATGCCGATCCTTCTTTTCATTTTTCATCAACTTGATGAGTTCATTATATCCTGTAATCATTGCCTCCGGGAAGTTCTCCTTTAGAGATTCCTGAAATGTGTCAGCCAGCTCTTCCGGCCAGTCTAATTTATTAGTCTGAGTTCGATAGGTTTCATCAAGTATTTTCTGAGACCACTTTGGAAGAAGCATTCGAGGTGATTCACTCAAACGAAGGTACAAATCACAAACTCCGAAATTAGCCAATACGCAAGCATCCAATAGAACTTTATAATCAGCTTTCATCACCGGTATAGCTGCTATCGTGTTTGCCAGCTTTAGAAACCTTATCAAATAATGAGTCCAGAGACTCCCTACGGGACTTATCTCGGCGTTCAGAATATTCTTTTAAATCTCGAAAATATACCCTTCGATGCGTACCAACTTTGTGGTAAGGAATCTTACCCTCTTCTATCAGATTAACGAAATGCTGACGGGAAACCCCAAGAAAGTTAGCAGCTGCCTGGGTAGTAAAGGCTTCATCCTCCGGCATCATCACGATTGAACGACCCTGTTTCATTTGTTGTACAAGGTGAACAAGTAGTTCGAAGATAGGCTTTGGTAATTTGATATGGTTTCCCTCATCATCAATCAGCGCCGGTAATTGCCCTGATTGAACTAAGGACTCCAAGGCTTGCATCTCATCCTTATTTAATAAAGAAGAATCTATTCTGTGTTGCATGGTCGTATGTTTGATTAGCAATCATTAAAAATTGCTTAAATAATGTATTAAATAAACGCTATAAACACCAAATAGTTTCATTAAGTATTATACAATTTTACTTCAGAATGAAGAGATGCTACTTATTCTATTGTCCCATCGTTGCCCCGAAACTGTTATTTAGAATATCATCAGAAATTAAAAAAGCCTATGTCTCGCTGTAACTTGTTGCAAAACAAAGGCTTTTAAAATGTACACCCGGGGGGATTCGAACCTCCAACCGCCTGATTCGTAGTCAGGTACTCTATCCAATTGAGCTACGGGTGCAAATAATTAATAGCATCAAAGATAAGAATATCATTACTGCTGGGCAATTATTTTACCGAACAAAAAATGAATACAGTACGGGTGCAACTAAATTCTATTTATAGAAATAAAACGTTTTTGTTTTGAAACTTTATCGGCAGTGTTGCTTATAGTGAAAAGTTTCTCTAAATCAGAATTTTAACAATCATTCAAAAAATTTCGTTATGAAGAACATATTATTGATAGCCGGTCTTTTACTTTTGTTGCCCGGACTGGCATTTTCGCAAAAGGACGAGAACGATATTGAAAAGGAAGATAAGTTTGCAGAACTGACTAAGGATGCAGAGCATCTTGAAGGTTTTTTAGATCTCTACAGAGCAGATGAAAAGCTGTACATGGCGGTAAGCAAGGAAGACCTGAACAAAGAATTTCTTATGAATTTTGAAATTGCCCAGGGTATTGGTTCATCCGGACTCTATGGCGGAACCATGCTTAATATCTTTGAAGGCCTTTTGGTCAGGCTTGAAAAAAGAGAAGGCAAGGTCTTCCTGGTACAGCTTCCGCACCGCTACAAAGCAGAAGAAGGAACTCCCGAAGCAAAAGCTGTTGAGTTGACTTATGGAAACTCCGTTTTAGAAACAGCGGGTATTGAGGCCACCAATGACGACAGCGTGATGCTGCTGGATGTCTATGGCTGGTTTGTTGGAGACCTTTCAAACATAACTCAGAATGTACAGTTTGCTGTATCTTCGCAACCGGGCCAGCCGGGGCGTGCTTCTCTCGATAAAGCTAAAAGCTATATCAAGTCAGTAAAATCATTTCCGATGAATACCAATATAACTGCAAGCCTCACCTTCAATAATGCAGAAAGAGGGGCACCGCGAACAGTTGCGGATGGACGGTTCATCCCGGTGTCCATTCACTACACCATGGCGGCACTTCCTGGAACCCCGATGGAGCCGCGCAAGGCGGATGACAGAACCGGGTATTTTATGACGGTTCATAAAGATTTTTCAAATGATGACGAGACCTTCTTTCAACGCAACATAAATAAATGGAGGCTTGAATGTGACGGTGGGCCGGGAGCAGACGGACTTTGCGATCCTGTTAAGCCGATCACCTATTATATCGATCATACCGTTCCGGAGCGCTATAGAGAGGCGATGATGGAAGGAGTAACGGAATGGAGTAAGGCTTATGAAGCGGCCGGTTTCCGAAATGCGGTTCGTGCCGAAATGCTGCCCAAAGATGCTGAAGCAGAAGATATTCGTTATGCTACCCTACGATGGAATGTGTCTGATCAGCCGGGATATGGTGCGATAGGTCCTTCAGTAGTAGATCCAAGAACCGGGGAGATCCTGGATGCCGATATCCTATTCGAAGCAAATATGCTGCTCGGCGATAAGAATGAATACCGCGAAATGGTAGAACCCCGCTCGGCTATTGATGAGATCTTCAACGTGACTGAAGAAGAGATCGGACAGATGAAATATGGTGAAACGGCATCCTTCTTTGCTGAAATGTCGATGCAGCTGGAGGTAGTAAAAAGCGTACTGATTGCCAAAGGGTTGATGAAACCCGGCGATCCGGTGCCGAAAGAATTCGTTGACCAGGCCTTACGATGGGTTACCATGCACGAAGTAGGGCATACGCTTGGACTTCGCCATAATTTCCGCTCTTCCATAGACACTCCGCTCGACAAACTACATGATGAAGAATGGGCAGAAGAAAATGGGGTTTTCAGTTCAGCAATGGAATATCCTACTGTGAACATTTCTTCGCAAGGGGAATCTGCGGATGGCTATTACTATAACCCAAGCATAGGGAGTTACGATCGCTGGGTGATCAGCTACGGATACACTCCGGATGCTGATGAGGCTAAAGAGATCGCCCGTCAGGCCGCCCAGCCCGGACATGCATACGGAACCGATGAAGATGCACGCGGTGCCGGCGCAGTAGATCCACTCATTAATGTGTATGATCTTGGTGATGATCCACTGGCATGGGGTAAAGACCGTGCGCAGTTATTACAGGGGCTTATTCCGGAGATCCCTGAGATCGTGCTGGCAGACAACATGCCGTATTACGAAGCCACGGATCTTTTCAACACCTATTTCTTTCAGTATTCACGAACCTTGGGTCCTGCCATCAAATATATTGGCGGGCAGTATCAGTACCGGGATCATGTGGGTGACCCGGATGGAAGAATGCCATTTGTTAGTATCCCAAAAGCCAAACAGCAGGAAGCGCTGGATATGATTATCGAATATGCTCTGGACGCCGATGCCTTTGAACTTCCTCAGGAAGTATTTCAGCAAATGGGTGCGAACCGATGGAGTCACTGGGGTAATTCAAGCACCTACGGTGGTCGAATTGATTATCCGCTGCATTCACAGTTAGTAGGCATCCAGGCTTCACTGCTTTCACAGTTATTAAATGGAACCCGCTTAGAACGTATTCGTGACACAGAAGTAAAATTCGGTGCAGAGAATACGGTCAATATCCCTGAACTGATGGGAACCATTACCAATGCGGTTTGGAGTGAAGTATGGTTGGCTCCGGGCAGTAACATCAACAGCAACAGGCGAGATCTACAGCGTGCTTATTTGGATGAGATGATCGATATCGTAACCGATGCTCCATCCAACATGCCGGCTGATGCCCGTTCAGTTGCCCGTTATCAGCTAAACGACCTGAACCAGCGAATCACACGTCGCTTAACGCCACCGTACAATTTTGATGTTTACACCGAAGCGCATCTGCGTGAAGTAAAAGCCAGAATTGAGAAGGCGCTGGAAGCGGGGCTTAGTTTAGAAAACTAATTCGGCTGTAATTTGAAAATTTCAAAGCCCGTTCTGATAAAAAGCAGATCGGGCTTTATTTTTATGTATCTATTTCAAAAAGCAATTGGAAAGCCCGGAAATGTTATTCAACTGATTCTTCTTGCCCGAAAATCGCGACAATTATTTTGTAACAAGCTGTCGGTTTTTTAGTATAATAAAAAATTAAGGAAATGGATCTAAATCCAGTTTTTAACTTATTAAGTATCATTTTAATAAATCATCAGACCAATGAATTACAGCATTTCGGAAAAGTACAATTGCGTTATTATTGAGTTAAAAGGAAATGTTATGGGTGGCCCCGATGCGGAAACCTTTCGGGATGAACTCCATACATTAATTGAAGAAGGGAAAAAGGAAGTTATTGTTGATCTCGGCAAAGTGAAGTTTATGAATTCATCCGGACTTGGAATCCTTATCGGCGGACTTACGACCATGAAAAATGCCGGTGGTGAGTTGGTTATCTGTCGGGCAGATAAAAAGATCGAAAGCTTGCTTATGGTTACTCAGCTTATCAAAGTGTTTAATCACTTCAGGACTTTGGAAGAGGCTGTTGCTCATTTTGAGAATGACAAGTAATAAAAATCCCGCACTAACTGAATAATGCGGGATTAATATTGTTATAAAAACTATTCACAACGAAGAGAGCAAATCCCGTGGCAATCTGTTAAATCTTAGACCGCAGTTGCCAACGCCTCTTTATTTAACTTCCTGAAACGTATCAAAGAGATTGCCGCATCGTTCAGCATCCCAACCTGCACTCTGCATTGCAGGCTCCTCGCAAAAACAGGTTGCTAATAAGTTGGTATTTACTAATACCGATACTGATCTGACTTATAAGGACCGGTAATAGGCACGCCAATATACTCAGCTTGATCTTCGGTCAGAGTTTCGAGCTCCACTCCAATTTTCGATAAATGCAATCTTGCTACTTTCTCATCCAGTGATTTTGGCAGTACGTGTACGCCCGGTTCAAATTCATCCGGACGGTTCCACAGGGCAATTTGTGCCAGCGTTTGGTTGGTAAAGCTGTTACTCATTACAAATGATGGATGCCCTGTGGCATTCCCAAGGTTCATCAATCTTCCCTGTGAAAGCAGTACAACCTGC
>Ga0189284_100099_pt1 | contig 134988 bp, 127 predicted proteins | sample N32C7minimetaG_FD_130314 | JGI IMG/M metagenome (GOLD analysis project Ga0189284, IMG submission 130314) | Marine microbial communities from the Costa Rica Dome - N32 C7 mini metaG | ecosystem: Environmental > Aquatic > Marine > Oceanic > Photic zone | place: Costa Rica: the Eastern Pacific...
CAGATACTTTCCAACAATGATCAGGGTGATGGCCGCCATCCACTCATAAGAGGCGATGGCCAGCCCGACGGCAAAACCGGAGCCGGACATTCCAATGATCTGTTCGGCTGAAATATTGGCGGCGATCAGGGAAGCACCGATGGCCCACCAGGGCAGCGATTTCCCCGCAAGAAAGTAATCTTCTGCATTTTTCTGGTGCCCTTCCTTGTCCCTGGAAACCCAAAGACCAATTCCAACGATGAGCATACAATAGCCGACGAAGACAACAATATCTATTCCGGTCATAGGAGATTGGTTAAGTGAGTGATTTTTGCCGTTGTAAGGTAATTTAATGAACGTACTTTTGCTTAAAAAAATCAGTGTATAAATCGTTTTTTAAAGAAGTGTACATTAAGCCTTAAAAGGGCCTTAACAATAGAATGAGAAGAATTTAAAACAAGGATTCTTCAAATGAATGATTTAAATATTATAAATTGTGTAAACCACGATATATAAAATAATATTCATATATTTGTTTATAATTATTTTGAGATAAAAAGAAAAGGCAATGGACATTAAATTTGTAAAACGCTCAACAGTAAAATCTTCCAAAAAAAGAACCTCAAAATTTAAGCCGCTTCTTGAGGCCATTGAAAAATTAAAGCCGGGCGGGCAGGCTGTTGAAGTGAGTTATACCAATGAAAAGAACATTAACTCTATGCGAACGGCTGTGTACCAGTTTGGTAAGCAAAATGACTTCAAAGTAAAAAGCCGCAGAGACGCTGATAATAAAAAGATCTATTTCTATAGGGATAAGTAGAAAGTAATATGGATAAGAAATAAGAAACCTTCGCCCATAGCAGCATGCACCCTCCGCCCGACTTCGCATTCGCTCAGTCTGGCACCTCCCTCCCCGACAGTGGTACGGGACAGGCAAGGGAGGACTATCCGGGGTTGGTTTAAGCAATGAATCTTATTCCAATTGATAGCTAGAATTTTGCAAAGAAAAGTCTCCCCTTGAGGGGAGATCAATCAATTCAGTTGTTCCTGAATTGATTTCGTGGGGTGTTGGTGCCAGTGCCTCCCTTGCTTTAACTACACCACCATTTCACAGATCATTCGCATTACCCCAAATGGACACCCTCCGCCTCCCTCCCCGACAGTGGTACGGGACAGGCAAGGGAGGACTATCCGGGGTTGGTTTAAGCAATGAATCTTATTCCAATTGATAGCTAGAATTTTGCAAAGAAAAGTCTCCCCTTGCGCTGGCGTCCCGACCATCGGGGAGGGAAGATCAATTCAAAAAGCTGTTCCTCTTTGAATTTCGTGGGGTGTTGTGACCAAGGGCTCATCTGCTTTCACTGCAATCCCATCTTCTTAAATCAATCATTCGCTAATCGACTAATCGTAACTCAGAAACACCGGGGTCGGTTCAGGAAGCTTGGGCAACCGCTGTTTTCATGTTAAGCAAAAGAGACCTCTATTCTTCAACTCCGGCCCACTCTAAATACTTTTGGCGAATCTCAGCAATATGCTGATCGATGGTTTCTTTTGTCCAGTCAGATGTATCAATGGGAGGGTGGATATGTGCATTTATAGTTCCGCTTTTGGAAAGCAATGATCCGCCCAAACTCAGTTCCTGATTCCCTTCGAAGTAAATGGGGACGATAGGAAAGCCAAGATCTATGGCCATATGAAAAGCTCCCTTTTTGAAAGGCCCGATCACCCCGGGGTGTTTCCTCGAGCCTTCCGGGGCAACCATAATTGAAAGATTATCACGACGTAAACGATCGTAGGTATTTTGTAACTTGGCAATCGCTTTCTGGCTCTTTTTTCGCTGAATAAATACCTGTCCTGTAAGATGGCCCACGATAAAAAAAAGCGGATTGTACTGCAGCTCCCACTTGGCCACGAACCGGATGCGGGGAAGCCCCAGCGCGATCATCGTTACAAGGTCAAGGGTAGAACTGTGATTGATGGTGTAAATAACGGGCGGGTCAACCGGCTCTCCATGCTGAATGACATTGAATTTAATTCCGAGCGTCCACAGAACCGGATAGGCAATGAAAGGGCCGAAATTTTCCACGATAAAATTGGTGGCTTTTCCAAAAGACAAGATCAAAAGTATAGCGATCAGTGGAGTGGAAATAGCAAACATCAGAAAGAAGACCACAAAAGCCAACATGCTTCGGATGTATTCAATGGGGGTAAGTGATGATGCCATGTCCTTTGAACTGTTTTTTTTGAATCCGAATATAACGGAAGCAAAGGTTCGCTGAAAACCTAAAATGGATTGGCAGTTCAATTCTGTATAGTTTTGGCCGGTATAAATTTTTTATAGATGAAAGATCAGTCAAATTTGAGCAGTAATATTGAACCTTTTGAACCCGCATGGTGGGCTTGGAATACGCACGTGCATACGGTGGTTGCTTCGCAGTTGACGAGGGTTGAAAAACCGGATTGTAAGCGAATTGAGATCTCAACACCGGATAATGATTTTCTCGAAATTGATGTTTGCCGGGTTGATTCTGAAAAGCCTGTGGTTGCACTTTTTCATGGGTTGGAAGGCTCCACCGATCGACATTACATTGCCAATTTAATGGGGAAGCTGAAACAAGCCGGCTTTTCATCTGTGGCCTTAAATTTCCGGGGATGTGGAAGCCGAATGAATGAACGCCGCCGATTCTACCACTCCGGGGAAACACAGGATTACCGCACCTTTTTCGAATGGATCAGCGGGAATTTTTTGGACAAACAGATCTATGCAGTCGGCTACTCTCTGGGAGCTAATGCGCTGGTGAAATATTTAGGGGAAGAAGGAAGCAAAAGTTTGGTGAAGCGGGCCGTGGCCGTTTCTCCGCCCTACGATCTGAAGGAAGGTTCTCTCCGCATGCAGCAAGGTTTTAACCATTTGTATGAGATCCGTTTTCTGAAAACACTGGTTGAAAAGCTGGAGTTAAAGCGAGAGAAATTCCCGGATATGCCCAGGTTTCATGGAAATACAATCTATGATTTTGACGATCAGGTGACAGCTGCCCTGCATGGATTTTCCGGTGCTGATGATTATTACTTCAAGTGCTCAAGTCGGCACTTTTATGGAGAGGTCAGGACAGACCTGCTGATAGTTCACAGCAAAGAGGATACCCTTTGTCCCATCGAATTTGCTCCGGTTTCAGTGATGAAAAAGAACCCTCATATCCAAACTTGTTTTACTGATGAGGGTGGGCATGTTGGTTTTTTGAGTTCTGATTCGGGCTGGCTGTACCGCGTAATATTGCAATGGCTTAACGCTTAGTTCGCAGATCGGTCCATCGCTATTCGTTAATCGCAACTCAATGACATCGGGATCAATTCCAGATCAACCGGCTTAACCGCCATGCTACGTGAGGGGTTGAAACCAATCACCGGTGTAAGGTAAGGCCACTATATTTTATATCTACCATTAGCGCAAGCGTCTTCCGGAAAGTTCGGGATGCGGTGGTGGATTAAGAATAGTCCCCATTTTCGAGCAGGGCTGAACCCCATGCTTGTGTACCTGAAGGTTGTATTGCTTGTGGTGACTTGGTTGTTAAGAAGGCCGCCTGCTCCGAGTATTCGGAGCTTTTTTATATCCGAGCCATTTATTCGCAAATCGGCCCATCATATATCGTCCATCGTATTTCACCCACACCTCAGCGACCATTCGCCCGATCCGTTTCATCCGTGTTCCATTCGATAGTTTTATCAAGATGATACTGACTACCTTTATAGATTCTTTGGTTCATTTTGCTTTGATACCACGATTCTCGGGGCAGGCGCCTCACCAAAAGATCAAGAAAACACGCAGATATCATGCTTTCCAAATACTTACAAGTTGGTTGCTCACCGAGCATCTGATGCATTGTTATGATCTTTTACACGTGTTTTCGGAGTGTACTCCTATAAACCCACAAGCCTGTCCCTTCGTTAATCACCGCTCATTAATCGCAGATCAATAAACCTGAAAACACGGAATAAATTTCTGGCTTAGGTAAAGTATAACTTTGTATGCTCTATTCAACTAAAACCTTACACCTTGCGCCTAAAACCTAAAATCCAACCCCTCAAAACTTCACCACTAAACCGTTACTTAATTCGTACGTCCAGTTCGGAATATCAATAATGGGTTTTGCATCATAAGATGCCACAAAGCTGATCGATATTGCAATTCGTTTACTCAGATCCATTTTTAATTTTGATTCAAGGATGGAGCGGGCTTCAAAAAACTGATCGGGCCGGGCCTGATAATATCCGACCAGTAAAAAAACAGCATCATCACTGACTTTACCATTCAGGCGGATGTTACTGGTTGTTTTCAGGTATTCATTCTTAATGGAAGACTGACCGGCAAGCTGCCATTCTTCAAATTCATACATGAGGCCGGTGGAAATGCTCGCTTGCCAATTCTTCGTTCTGTAAAAGCGGTATTTTACTCCCCCGCCCCCAAGTGCGCGATTATTCAACCCGAGATTATTGTTGTATTGATATTGCACAAAGATCTCTGGAGAGAGCTTCTCATTGCGTAACAAGGTAGATCGAAGATGAACATATCCGCTGCTGATCAAAGAGTTTCCATCGAGGTTCACGAACTTTAGACTATTCAGCAGCATGTAAGCATGGCGTTCTGTGAAGTAGGAAAGATTGGATTCGTTGGCAAACTCAAAGACTTGCTCATTATATTGATTCAATGAGAGATCAAACTCCAGTTCTCCGTGCCACCCGGCTGATTCAATATCGGCTCGAACGCTTTCCACATTCAAAAGCTGAGCTTGTGTCTGAAGGGGCAGGGTGAGAAAAACAACAAATAAGATGGATTTAAATAATAGTCTCATTAAAAAAGGATAAATAATTCGGAGTGAAAATTATCGGGATTGGTGAAAGGTATGATATCAAGATTTATTCCCAAATCGTTCATTACTCAATAACAGATGCGGTTCCTTAAAAAGCTAAACGATTCGTATCTTCAGGCTGTTAATTCAATTTGAATTTATAACGATACATAGTCACATGGTTATCATTATTGGTGCAGGCCCTATTGGTCTTGCAACCGGAATTGCGCTTCAAGAGAAAAACATCCCCTTTAAAATTATTGAGCGCGGTTGTTTGGTGAATTCGCTCTTTCACTATCCCACCAACATGACTTTCTTTTCAACTTCAGATAAACTTGAGATCGGAAATGTTCCCTTTATTTCACACGGCTCTAAACCTACCCGTGCAGAGGCACTGGAGTACTACCGGCGTGTGGCCGGGCATTATGAGTTGCCGATCAATTTGTATGAAACAGTTGATACGGTTACCGGAGAAGATGGTAACTTTACCGTAAAAACCGATAAGGACACCTATAAAGCCAAGAAAGTGATCGTGGCTTCCGGCTTTTATGGGAAGCCGAATATGATGGGAGTTCCGGGTGAAGACCTTCCAAAGGTGAAGCATTATTATGATGAACCTCATCCCTACGCATGGCAGAAAGTATTGGTGGTTGGCGGTGGAAACTCCGGCGTGGATGCAGCTCTCGAATGCTGGAGAGGCGGAGCCGAAGTGACGATGCTGTTAAAACATGATACCATCAAGCCTACGGTGAAATACTGGGTGAAACCGGATATCGAAAACCGGATCAAAAATGGAGAGATCCCCGCTTATTTCAATTCAGAGGTGAAGGAGATCCGCCAGAAGGAAGTGGTCATCAAAACACCGGATGGAGAAGTGACAATAGAAAATGATTTTGTGCTTGCCATGACCGGCTACCATCCCAACTATGAGCTTATGGAAAGCCTGAACATCGAACTTACCGAGGACGAAAAGTGCATGCCAATATATGATGAAGATAGCCTGGAAACGAAACGCAAAGGCATGTATGTGGCTGGGGTGGTTTGTGGAGGAATGGATACCAGCAGCCTGTTCATAGAAAATTCCCGTATTCATGCCGAGCAAATAGCAGATCATGTAGAAAAGAATTTAGGGTAACGGTGTAATTTTAAAAGTTAAGTGTTAAATGGAGAGCAATCATTTAACACTTAACATCTGCTTATCTATTTCCCAAGACGTCATCCTGAGCGAAGCGAAGGACCTTGCCTGTTGCGAAGCATGAGAGTTTGTTGTGCATAGGATAGTAAAAGAAATCACTGGGTAATTTTTAGTAGTTGTTAGCCCAAACTACGCAAGGTTCTTCGGGAGTACTCTCAGAGTGACTTTGGAGGGTTACTTTATTTTACTAAACCAATCTTTCCCTTAGGCGACAGGCACCCTCCGCCCGAATTCGCATTCGCTCACTCCGGCACCTCCCTTAAGGAAGGACTTTCTGGGGTTGTTTTAAGCAATTAATTCTATTTTAGCACCTAGCTGGAATTAAAGAACAGAAAGTCTCTCCTTGAGGGGAGATAAATTCAAATAGCCGTTCCTTTTTGAATTTCGTGGGGTGCTGTGGCCAAAGGCTCTTATGTCTTTACTACAATTTCTATCAAATAACGCCCGTTTTATTAGTTGATTTCTACAAGGAATGCTAAATAAAAAAAAGGCGCTTCAAAGAAGCGCCTTTAAATCAGTGAAATCTGGGTAAACAATTTAATCTGTGATCAAAATGACCACGTTAGCTGAAACAGGAAATTAGTCCCGGCCTGTGGATAGTAGTAATTGAAGTTCACCGGCTCTCCCGCCTGCAGCCAACCGAAGGTATAGCCGTTGGTCTCATACTTATGGTTGAAGAGATTATTCACCTGCAGCGTTGCTGTGATTCCCTCCAGCAAAGCAATCTCATCCAGTGAATAACTCAGCCTCAGATCATTTACAAAATAAGGATCGATGGAGCGGCTTTCGGTTTGGGTGTTATCCAGATACTGTCGCGATACGTACTTGCTGATCAGCTCCGCATTCAGTCCGCTGGCCTGATACCCAATGATCCCATTTCCGATGAGAGAAGGCGAAAAGGCGATGTCGGTATCCTCATACACCGTTTCCTGCTGGCCAAGATAATTGAAGCTTGCATCATACTGATCCGTGAATTGCGTGTATTCCACGATCTTGTTCTGACTGAAAGTAGCATTGGCTGACAGGCTCAGATGCTCCGAAACACTCACTCCGGCCTGAAGCTCCAAACCAACCCGATAACTTTTATCTACATTCTCCCGGACGATCTCACCCACATCATTGATGGCCCCGGTAGGTACCAGCTGATCGCGATAGAACATGCCGTACGCATTTGCTCCCACATAATAACGGCTGAAATCGCCGCGATATCCGGCTTCTACATTATAAAGCCGTTCAGGATCAGGACGGCTTTCGGGGGATGAATCCACGTACTCATCGCGGGTCGGCTCTTTGTTTCCAACTGCGAAAGAAGCATACACACGCTGACGTTCCGGGAGCTGATAAACAAAGCCGAATTTGGGATTGAAGAATAGCAGGTCATCGGTTTGTTGAAGAGCAACAAGGCTGTCTCTTACGGAGCTTCCGGCACTGCGAACAAAACCGTTTCCGAGAAACTCATAGTTGACTCCCCGCATCTGCACATCCACATAGGAATTCAGATTTTCGGTGAGTCTATACTGAAGTTTTCCGTACAGATTGTAGTCCTTTTTAATGCCGTTATTATCGTAATAACGATCCTCATTTTCGCTGTCTCCGGCATAACGCGCCCAGATAACTTCTCCGAAATGAGCACCGTCATAATAGTTGTACCCGCCGCCAAGTGTTAGATTCCAGGTATCATTCGGAGTAAATCTGGTAGAGAAGATGGAGCCGTAGAAATCGTTATCGAGCCAGCGGCGGCGAATCAGATCCGATTCGGAAGGAGTAGATGGCAGGAGCGGTTCAATACCATAATCGACCAGATCTTCATCGGCTTTATATTCCTCGTAATAGCCGAAACCTTTGGTGTAGAAAGCAGAGATATTGGCATTCCAGTTTTCCTGAAGCTGATAGGAATAATGCAGCTGATAATAATTCTGCTGATAGTTATCGACCTGATCCTCGTAGGGCTCACCATCCTTTTCAGTGCCGGCTTCGTTGAAAGTACGGTCATTTTCGAGGACGCTTTCCTCAATACCATACCACGCCTGATACGTTCGTTCCTTTCCTGAGAAAACATCAGCCCGGAGCAGACTTCGTTCTCCGTGTCGTGCTGCCGAAAGGAAATAGGAGTCCAAATCTGAACTGGCGCGATCGATGAATCCGTCCGAGTCAATTTTGGACAAGCGGCCTTCGAACTGCCATCCGTTTTCCATCAGGCCTGAGCCCAGTTTCACATTATATTTTTGGGTATTGAAGGAACCGACTCCGGTGTTGATCTCCCCAAACGGCTCCACCCTGGAGGAACTGGTTTGGAGGTTGATAGTTCCGCCAAAAGCCGCAGCTCCGTTGGTGGACGTCCCCACCCCGCGCTGGATCTGGATGTTTTCGGTGGATGAAGACAAGTCAGGCAGATTCACCCAAAACACGCTGTGCGATTCCGCATCATTCACCGGAATTCCGTTGATGGTCACATTGATACGGGCTGGGTCAACGCCGCGAATGCGGATGCCTGTGTAGCCGATGCCTGCCCCGGCATCCGAAGTAGTGGTAACCGACGGAGTGCTTTGCAGCAGATAAGGAACGTCCTGCCCCAAATTGCGCCGCTTGATCTCTTCCCGGTCTATATTACTGTAGGTGATGGGTGAAGTCTCGTCGGCGCGGGTGGAGCTCACGAAAATATCATCCCCGATATAGGTTTCCGGGAACATGAAGATCTTACCCGTTTTGTTCGGATTAGTAAGATCTACTTCGAGGTCCTTGTATCCAAGATAGGTGATGAGCAAAGCCCGTTCTCCATTTTCGGAAAGGCTAATTTCGAAAGAGCCGTCATCCTGGGTGACAACACCACGGGAAGTGCCTATTTGTCGTACGGCCGCCCCTGCCAGTGGTTCTTTGGATTGAGCATCAAGCACGGTGCCGGAGACCGTCTGCGCCTGAGTTTCGGTAGTGAAAAGTAGTGGTAGTGTGAATAGAAAAGCCGCAAAAAACGACTTCCTGAGTAAAGAATTAAACATGAATTCCTCCATTTGAAACTTAGATTAATGGAGGAGGTTAACTTGCGTAACTGTGCGGTAAACAGGTTTCCCTACGCCGGTATTATCCGGTTCAGGTATCAGGGTGTAATCTCAGCCCGCTATGCAAGCACCCCCAACCTTGGTTGTGAGCCATTAAGATAAGAGCCTTTTGAATATTGAACAAGCGAGATTGAACATCGAACAAGGAACATTCAATATTAAATGCAGAAGTTTACTGTAGTTATCCAAGACCATACGAACAGCTTTTGCGATGAGACCGTGAGGTGGGGTGCAGGCTTGGGAGCTAAAACGACGAGGCAGTCTCCCCTGAAACGAGAACCCTAATACCTTGTCCCTAAAAACCAGGGCTGAACCCCCTGCTTGAGTACCGGAAGGCTGTTCTGCCCGATCTCATTTTGCAAATCGGTCCATCACACATCGTCCCTCTCATTTCCGCCACCCCTCAGCGATTATCCGCCCGATCCGCCTCCTCCGTGTTCCATTCGATAAGTTTTTCTGAGATCAAAACGACGTCCACAAAACCAGGGCTGAACCCCTTGTACCTTTCGGCTTGACCCTCCACCCTAATACGAAAGGATCTGCTCCAGTTCCAGGTTCACATAGTAGTGCCGGCCCTGAAGTTGCCGTTTTTGCAACATCTTGATCTCCGCCAGTTTGTTCAGATAATTTCGGGCCGTGTTCTCCGCATATATTCCATTATCGACCAGGTGATTGACTTTGATATACGGCTGTGAAAAAATGGCCTCGGCAAGCTGCTCCGGTCGGCGAATAGAAGTCTTCTCCTGCATCACCTGCAACAGGGCTTCTTTCGTCTCGATGATGTCATTTACCTTCTGGTAGGTCAGCCGGGCCGTAGATTCCACCGCCCGCAGCATATAAAGCAACCAGCTTTCCCAATCACCGCGCTGGGAAACACCCGAAAGCGCTTCATAATACTCCTCCTTATGCTGAATGATATAACGGCTGAGGTAAAGTATGGGTTGATCCAGCAGTCCGGCATGGGTGAGTAAATGAATATTCATGATCCGGCCCACGCGCCCGTTTCTATCGCGGAAGGGGTGAATCACCTCAAATTGATAATGCGCAATGGCGAGCTTTAGCAAAGGTTCTGCGGGGGGAATGGATTCATCATTCAGAAACCGGATCAAATTATCCAGCTTGGATTCTACGATACCCTCACCACGGGGAGGAGTATAAATAGGTTTACCGGCATTAGGGCTACTTCCACCCATACGAATATAGGTTCGTGCAAAAGGAGGGCGGATTCCATCTCCTTCTTCTTTTATTTCCTGATAAAGCTGTATAAAGTAATCACGATCGAAATCCCCGTTATCGTTGAGGTATTGAAATCCTTCCCATAGCGCCTCCCGATAGCGGAGCACCTCCTTAGCCGGTCCGGTGGCCTCCAATTCTGATCGTACATCGCTGAATGCCTGATAGAGTTCATCATCGGTGGTAAAGATATTCTCGATGGCACTCGAATCTTTCGCCTCCTGCAAGGTGATGGTGTTGATAAGCACCCCCGGATTTGGAATGGCAATGCTTCTGCCCGCCAACAGAGCCAATGCCTCTTTTGCTTTCCCCAGTTGCTCAAAAACCGAAAGTCTGCGATATAGCTTTTCATGTATCGGCAGCTCTGGAAGATCATTCCAGGGATCATTTCGGTCGGGGTTGACGGGATATAGAAATTCTTCAAGCATTAAAAATTTGATTTATTAATGTATGTGCGAATATTTGACTTCAATAATAGGCCTTTTCAATCTAACATACATTAAATAATTTGATTTTTGATGTATTGTACGTTTTTCAACCTTAAAGTCCGCACTTCAGGGCGTTAATTACTGATCAAATCATCGAAATATGTCGATGATTTCGACAGGTTTTGGAGATGTGTCGATATAAGGGGGGGAATATTTAACAGCTAACTCCCTGCCCTTGGTGACAGGCACCCTCCGCGAAATTTAGCGAGCTAAATTTTGGCACCTCCCTCAAGGGAGGACTCTTCGAAGTTGTTTTAATTCAATGATACCTCATCAGCAACTATTTGGAATTTTCGTCTCGCTCCGCTGCGGAATGCCTTATTGAGTCTCTGCCTCAGACTCCATTTGGCGGTATTACGGTGGGGCGTTCATTTCTTGTTCTTTTGTGCCGACAAAAGAACCAAAAACTCCCTGCTGCGAAAAAAGAGCTAAAGCTGACGGCATTCCGCTAAAAGAAATCAATGCTCCTTCACGACCGGAATTTGCTTCTTACTTTTTCATCGGTTTGATTTCTTTCTTAACGCTGCACTCCGTCAACTTCTTAACGCTCTTTTTTCTAAGGCCGATGGAACATCGAATGCAGAAGTGATTAACACACTTCAATATTCAGTGTTCCCCAGTTCAATATTCGATATTCAGCAGTCTCCCCTTGAGGGGAGATCAATTCAAAAAGCTGTTCCTTTTTGAATTTCGTGGGGTGTGGTTGCCAAGGGCGCTTCTTTCTTCACCACAACCCCTGCTTCACAGGTCGATCATTCACCGTTCGCTAATCGCTAATCAATCAGCCCCAAAACCCGGAATAGATTCCTGGCTTGGGAAAATGATGATAGTATGGTTTATAATAACATGGTTGCCAGGGAAGTTAATAAGCACTGAAAATCTGAATTTTATATATTGATAACTGCTAAAACAGGAGAAAATCATGGACGATGAAAATGTGGTCAGAGAAGAATTGATTGAGTGGATCTCAAAGCCGGGGAATGAGGATCTGCTGGAAACGCTGAAGCTTATGAAAGAAGCAGAGCCATCAGAAGGGGATTGGTATGATGATCTAACCAAGGAGGAAAAGAAGTCTGTTAAAAAAGGTCAGAAAGACCATGAAAAAGGAAGGACGCTAAGCAGCCGGGAATTTTGGGACAAACATGGCTGAACGAAAGCGAGTGGTATGGTCGCTTGAGTCGTCAAATAAGATCCAGGAGATCAAAGCATATCTTTTAGAGGAATGGAGCGAAACGGAAGTCAACGGTTTCCTGCTAAAGCTAAAGAAATTTGAAAATCGAGTAAGCTGCTTTCCAACATTATATCCCTCATCTTTGAAGTTTTCCCACCTGAGAAAGGCCGTTATTTCGAAACATCAATCGGTTATTTATGAAATTGGGGAGGAAACCGTAAAGGTGATTACTATTCTGGATAACAGGCAAAAGAATTAGGTTTGTATTTTTTTTGATCTCGTTACGATTTCTAAGACCGAGCGGAACATCGAACAAGGAACATTCAATATTGAATGCAGAAGTTTACTGCAACTATTCAAGATTGTACGAATAGCTTTTGCGAGGAGACCGTGAGGTGGGATGCAGGTTTGGGAGCTAAAACGATGAAGCAATCTCTCTGAAACGAGAACCCTAATACCTTGTCCCTAAAAACCAGGGCTAAACCCCTTCGCTTGTGTATCGGAAGGCTGTTCTGCTTGATCTCATTTTGCAAATCGGCCCATCACACATCGCCCCTCGCATTTCAACCACCCCTCAGCGACCATCCGTCCGATCCGCTTCCTCCGTGTTCCATTCGATAAGTTTTCCTGAGATCAAAACGCCGTCCACAAAACCAGGGCTAAACCCCCTGCTTGTGTACTTGAACACTCCCCAAATTTTAACAACCATTATCCATCCAAAAACCAACTAATACCTTGAACCTAATCCCCCTTGTTCTTAAAATCGGGCATGAGAAGTGATGAAAATATACCGGAGCGCAAACTCACCCTTTTTGTGGATATTGACGGCGTGCTGAATACAGAGGCGCACCTGAGGAAGCAGATCAGGGAGACGGGGAGGTCCACCAGCCGGAACTGGTGCCCGGTAGCGATGGCACATCTGAAGCTGCTGGTGGAGTATTACAATGGGCAGATCGTAGTGAGTTCCACCTGGCGGTATGACCATTCCCTTCGGCAGCTAAAGGAATTGTTTGAGACCAATGGTTTGCCGGGGAAATTTGTGATCGGTGTCACTCCTTCCCTGATACACGAAAACTCCGGGAACGCGAACCGCGGGGATGAAATTCGCCGCTGGATCAGCGAGAACTTGTACACAGAAGAGATCCCCAGGTATGCCATTTTGGATGATATGGACGAGGGACTGAGCCGGTTCGGCGAGCGCTTTATCCAATGCGACCCAAAGGTCGGCCTCGCCGATAAGGAAAAGGTGAAGAGGGTGGCGGAGTTGGTTTAAGCTACTCACCCAAGAGTCGTCATCCTGAGCGCGAAGTTGTTTAAGGTAGGTTTGCGGATATAACGCGAAGGATCTCAAGTTTTAACCTGGCAGGCAGCTTAACCGTTGAGATCCCTCGTGTACAATAGCTTTGCTCTTGGCCGATCTGTACGCACCGGGATGACGACTCAATACAAAGAACGATCATGCCTCGGTCGTTAATTAAATTGCCCTAAAAACCGGAATAAACGGTCTTTGCGAGGAAATTATGAGTTGGAATATAGGTCTGGGAGGCTAAACGACGAAACAATCTCCCTGAAACGAAAACCCGAATGCCTTATCTCTGAAGAAAAAAGCTAAACCCTATGCTTTTGTACCTGAATTTATTTATCAATGTTAAATGATGGGTTCATTTAATGTTAACTCCGTCCATCGCAATTAGCCTCGCTCCACACGCTCTGCGTTGGAGTGTACCCTTCCTCCTCGTACCGAAGGTCCATCTTCGGAATGCCGTCCCGGAAGCTCCGGCTTCCCGTGACTTGTATTGATATGTTGTCCGTAATAGGCTTCCTTGTTCTTTTGTGCTGACAAAAGAACCACCCCGAATAATCGGGACTGGCTGCGAAAAAAGAGTTAAAGCTGACTTCACTCCGTCATCTTTTTAACGCTCTTTTTTCTAAAGCCGATATGAACAAAGAACATTGAATTTTTTAAGGGTGCAGCGGTAATACTTAAATCCACATCGAAAAACTGGAGCCTAAAAAGGTAAATTGATTAATTATTTACGCAATTGACAACATTATTTTTGTTTACTATATTGTAAACAATCCGTAGCAAAACAGAAAGAAAATGAATGACCTAAAACAAAATTGTAAAGAACTATTTACCGGAAGTGAAGTTTTTTATGGAAATATTCAGGGTGTAAAAAATGATACTCCAAAAAAGATGTATCGCTTTAAAATCGAATCTAATGAAAGACAAAAACTGATTGCTATTCCTGAGGTTTACCTGGAAGAAACAGGACAATGGAAACAAGCTTCCCCTGGATGGAAATTGGATGATGTGATGGATTCCAAAGGATTATTTCTGGATTTCGGGCAGAAAAAATATATTATGCCAACCATTGTTGTATGGGATGAAATCAGAAATGCACTTAACCAAAATGAACGTAAAAGACCTTGAAGATTTTTTTAAAAACCGGCCCGCTATTAACAAGTCTGCTTTTTGTAAGGAATCGGGGATTTCCCGCCAGTATTTAAATATGATTTTAAATGGGGAACGGCCTTTGACAGATGAAACTGCGACAAAGCTATTACAGGTCATGAAAAAATATGGGGCTTAGGTTAGTATAGTAGCTGATCTGGTGCAGCCCTAAAATTTTGAAATGGATTTACTTTAAAACTGAACTCTTGACCAAATGAAAAAACCATGAAACAGTTATTTTGGAAAGATAAAACAGGCCGGGGATTTTCAAACATGTTGACCTTTGAGGATATACTCGGTTTAGAAAATGAAGAAGACTGGAACGGGGAACTGCTGCACGATTGGGTTGAAGATTGTGAACCTGGTGATCGATGGGAAAATCGGGTTAGTGAGATTACCTGTGTTGAGGGTTTTTAAACAGTCGAGTATGTAGGAGTAAATGATTTAAAAAAAGTTAAAAGTTTATTTCAACTAATAAAATTAAGAATCGGGTGCTTTAATATCTATTCTTTGTCTCAACGTCTAAATAATATAATTTTTTGCTAAATAAATTTGTTTTTATCTGTATAATTATTTTATTTGCTCTACATTTTAAATATATAGTGCATAAGATAATTTTGTGTTAAGAAATAAAAGAAAAAAATTTATCGAATTGGCTGAGAAAAGAGTTAACAAGGCTCTTAAGCAACTTCAGCTCATTGGAAATTTATCTAATAAGAGAAATTATGATTACGACCAATCAGACTATAAAAAAATATTTCGTGCTATAGATGAAGAAGTAAAAAGCATGAAGCAAAAATTTATTGATGCTGATAAAGATGACAAGTCAAAGTTCAAATTAAGAAATTAGATATGTGGATAATCCCTGAATTAGGTCCTAATGAAACAAGGCAGCAATCAAAATTAGATAGATTTTTTGATCATCAAACTAAGGCACAAGCTCTTGTTAGAGAATCTATACAAAATAGCCTCGATGCTGGAATAAGTGAGGATAAGGCTGTAGAAATTAAATTTTCATTTCATAAATTATCGAAAGATATACTCAAGAAATATTTCAAGGGTAAAAATCATGATATAGAAAAACATTTGAATTCTTGTGGCATTTCTATTCCATTAAAATCTCTAAGATGTCTTGTGATAGAAGACTTTAATACCGAAGGTTTAACGGGATCGATTGATAACATGGAATATGATGACAATGACAATCCGGTTTCTGGAAATTTTATTGGTTTTTGGTGGTCAGAGGGATTGTCAGATAAAAGAAAAGGAAGTGGAGGAAGTCACGGTGTTGGAAAGATTACCCTCAGTACGTCATCAAATATTAACACTTTTTTTGCATATACAGTAAGAAAAGACGAGCCGAAAAAATTATTAATTGGTTATTCACAGCTGAAATACCATTCGTTTGACAGACATCAATTTAAAGGTTACGCCCGATATGGGAAAATGGATGAGAAAGAACAAATTTGGCCTTATGGTGAAGGAGAGGATTCTAAAATAATTGAAAAAGCTCAGAATGATTTTAATTTAAATAGAATAAATCAAAGCGGTCTTTCAGTAATAATACCTGGTATAGATGTTGAAATAGACTTTAAAGCAATCATACAGTCAGTGGTAAAAGAATTTTACATACCATTGATGAGGGGGCAATTAAAAGTTGAAGTCTCAGACTTAACTCAACATTTAAAAGTTGAAGCTAACAATATAATTTCAACTGCAGAAAAATATCTCAAAGACCCTAAAGATAAAGAACTAATAAAGTCAGCTCAAGAGATGCTAAGGTTATTAGAGTCGAAAATGTTTTATCCAAAACATGATACTGATTTAGGAAAAGTGAGGGGCCGAGAAATTCTTCCTGAAGATTTTACTGAAGAAGATCTTAAAACAATGCAGAGTTATTATAGTTTTGGAAAAATGGTCGGAGTGACAATACCTATTAAGCTAAATATTCAAAACAAAAAATCTGGAAAAGAAGAATTAAAAAATTCACGATTCCACATCTTTATTCAAAATAATGAGGATTTAAAGCTTAAGAGAAGTACAAATTATATTCGAGATAAACTACTTATCAACAACGAAGGAGCTGGTACGATAAAACCTTTTTCTGTAGCATTCCTATACGTTAATGAAAATGAACTATCTGATTTTCTTAAATATGCAGAAGATCCCGGACATGAAAGGTGGGTATATAAAACCCTTTATGAAAACGGAAATATTAATTCAGAAAATGATACCCCTCTTAGACTTATAAAAAGTTCAATTTCTGACTTTTATAATGTATTAGCTGGTGTTGGAGAGGATCAAATAGTTGATAATGTATTGCCTGAAATATTTAATGTTCCAGAAAAAAAAGCTGGGGGGAAGAAAGGATTTACAAGTCCTTATCCAGACCCTGATCCAAAAACTAAATCTTTCAGTCCCTTTGTGATCTCAAAATTAAATGGTGGATTTAAAGTCAGACAATCAAATGACATCAAACAACTCCTTGATGAAGAATTGATAACAATACCATTCAATATCATGATTGAAACTGGTTATTATAAAATTACTGGCGGTGGAGTAAACAAGTATAATACTCTGGATTTTGATTTATCTAATAAAAATCAATTTGAGGTTATTTATGAGAACACAAAGTCTATTACCCAAAAAGAAAATAAGCTGATCGTTGAAGTTGAAGATGATAATTTCTCGATAACGGTTATCGGTTTTGATGAAAACAGAGATTTAGAAATCAAATGCCAACTAACTGAATCAGAGGTTGCCTAATATGAGTATTGGATTAAAAAAAAGTAGAAAGGCAACATATAATTATACTGACAGGGGGACAATTCGTCAAAAGAATTGTCACGTAACTATTGCAGGTTATTATGATGATCAAATTCATATTAAATTATTCTTGGATTTGGGTAAAGTAAACCTGCTTGAAGATCAAGTATTAGTATTAGAGGCGTTATATGCAGGTATTTATGCCAGAAAAGAAATAATAAACCCAAAGGCAGAAGATGATTTTTATATGGATGGTTTCCCTGAAAATTCTAATCCATCCTTTCGTCTTAAGCAACTTCCATCCTTAACTAAAAATGATGGTAAAATACTCTCTGCTACAAAATTTTTTAAGGCCACAAAATCTGATGAAGAAAAAGAACTTGAAACCAATTTCTTAAGTTTCAAATACGTCAATACAATTGGAGATTTGATTTGGAAAATTAATTGGGATCAAGATGATGGAATGAATCCGGAAATTCTGATTAACGAAGAATTTGCAAAAAAGTACGATCCAAAAAATGATATCCGGTTTCACGCACTAATTCTTCCTTCAATCATTAAAGAGATATTAGTAGGAATATTTATACGTTTCAATTCTTATGAAGATATAAATGATGGTACTCAGGCTAAAAGATGGTTGAAATTTTGTGACAAATTAAGTGGCTGGTCTTTACCTGATACAGAAGAGTGGAAAGATCCGATAAAAAAAGCTGTTTTAGCTGAACAGGCTATTCAAATTTTTGCCGATGAAAAATGGCAGTCATTTGGCAATCAAACTCTTCTCCAGAAATTTTTAGCTAAAAAATGGTAAGGTTATGGCATCGGTAAAAATTAGAAAATTTAATCGTTCAGGACTTCAAGCATTTGAATATTTTCTTGACGACTTGAAAAGTAATCCTTCAAACGCTGAATGGAATACAAATTTAAAGCTGAAAATTGACAAAATACTTTTTGATAGCGATATCACATCTGAGTTTGGAGATTATGAAATAGATAGAGATAAAAAATTTGAAAACAGATATGATTTTGGTGAATATCTTTATGGAATATTCAAAAGTAAACATATCGAAAAAGAAATAGGTATGTTATCATGGCTGGCACTTTTATTTTTTGATCAAATTTGTAAAAAGTCTGGGAAGAGTAATCGTCTGCAAATTTTGAGTAAGTACCGATATATACCTGAAATTGAAAATAGTTGGCGTTTTTATCGTCATTTAGTTTTAACTCCTATTCTTGTTTGGCAACGATTAAAAGAAGATTCAATACTTTTATTGTCCAATCCACTTTATGAGAGTGGGGATGCTGTTGAGCAGTTGATGTCTCGGCAGGACTTCATTGCCAATGAAAATATTCTAAGTGTAGCAAGAAAATTGTATTTCGATGAAAATAAGAATAAGCTTAAACCAAGAGCATTTTCAGATTCCGAACCTGGTAACGCTAAAAGGCTTGCGAGAGATATTGTTCCACAACTTTCGATGACTTATGATCTTTATGATTCCCCTATTGAGCAAATATTAAATTTGCTACCTGAAGAATTTGACATATGGAAAAATTAAAGAGGAGTTACTAGAACAGCTTTAAAACTATTTCTGCAATTTTTCTCGCTAATAACGGTGGAACAGCATTTCCCACCTGTATATATTGTGAGGTTTTTGGCCCACAAAAAAAATAATTATCTGGAAAGGTTTGAATACGAGCTGCCTCCCGTACCGTTAAACTCCGGCATTGAGTTGGGTCATAGTGAATATAGTAGTGTCCATCTTTAGAAATATGGCTCGTAATCGTTTTAGCAGGTTCATCTTTTAATTGTACCCTGAATCGATCTGCAAACTTCTTCGTTTTTAGTGCTTCATTAACATTTTTATGCTCTGGTAATAAACTTGATGGGAAGTCCTCCAGTTTAGCAGAAGAATCATAAGTCACAGCGTAAGCAGATGAAAATAAATACCGATGTAAATCACTGCCCATATGAGATTTGGAAATATGGTTGCTTACTCCATCCAGGTTTTCATCAAGAAACCAGTCAGCCCGGTAGGGCTTGGAGTTAGAATTTCCATGATACTTCACAAATTTTCTACCGACACCATTTTGAGCTTTTTTTAGTTTTTTAATTGTTTTTTTTATCTCCTGTATAACTTTCTCATCCATATCAATCATCGCACCATTTGAAGTAATATTCGCAATATTACGGTGCCAGTTGTTATAATTATCTTCCTCTCTGGAAAGTCCGCTTCTCAGCTTTGGCAGATCATCAACAACTTGCGATAATGATACTTTTGAGGTCTGTTTCAGAATTATAGGCTTCGTATCTATATCCTTTCTTATTCCAAGTAAGATCACCCGGTGTCTTGTTTGAGGAATTCCGTAGTCTTCACAACGAATTATAAAATCTTTAGCTGAAAACACAGGATTTCCTTCCTGATCATAATCTTCAACTGGCTTGATCAAAGAGTAAATTTTGTACCCGGGACAGTTAAGGCCTTTCTTGACTTCATCAGAAATATCATCTGAAAATTTAACTGGATCTGACAAATCATTATGTACTTTCTCAAAAACAGGACTTTCTGTTGATCTCGCAGAAAGCATTCCTTTTACATTTTCCATCACAAAGACAGCCGGATTATGCATCGCTAAAATTCTTAGATATTGCTTATACAAATCAACTCGCTCATCTTCATTAGCATCCAATATTGTTTTTTGGTTTCTGGACCGTCCAACTATAGAATAAGCCTGGCAGGGTGGCCCACCTAATAAAACCCAGTTTCCAATTCCCTTTAAAGCTCCTCTGATCCTTTTATCAACCTCTTCCGGTTTCACCGATTTTTTATCATATCCAAGCTTTGCTTTCCAGGCTTCTTGTTTAGCCTTTTCAGCTTCTTCAGGATATGATTCAAATAATTTATTTAGGGATAAATTTCCTTTCATAAATTCATAGTATTCCTTCGGAGCTTTATTAGGTTCAAACTGACGAAAGAAACTTCGAAGTGTAAGGGTTTCATGTGCATATTTATCCATTTCTATGGAAAGAATAGTTTTAAAAACTCTTCTGCCATTATCTAATAAAGAACTGAATCCTTCTCCGAGTCCACCCGGCCCCGCAAAGATGTCTATCACAGGAATACTCATCTGCTATTTTCTATTTCCTCAACAATTTTGATTAAAGTCTTTTCTTTTTTTCCCGGCTTCAACTCACACTCCCAAACTACAATTACATTCCAACCTTCTTTCTCAAGTTTTTGGATATGTTTTTCATCTCGCTCTTTATTCCCATAAAGTTTTTCTTTCCAGAAGTTGGTATTGGTTTGAGGTAGTTTAAAATATTTACAGTCTTTATGGACATGCCAGAAGCATCCATGTACAAAGATAACAGAATTATACTTCGGCAACACTAAATCTGGTTTGCCTGGCAACTCTTTTACGTGCAACCGGTAGCGAAATCCATTTCTATGCAGAAATTTCCGAACGATCATTTCAGGTTTGGTGTCTTTACCTGAAATCTGGCTCATGTTGTAACTTCGGGTTTCCGGTTCGTGGACGTCGGCCATGTTGATTAATCCTTGGAAAATTAAGACTGAATATTATATCTCTACTCTTATAAACTAAGGAAATGAATATAAGATTAGATATCTAAATTCTTAGTCGAACATATTCCAAATAACCCCAACAAACCCCTATCTTAACGCACCAATCATCACTCCAAAACCATTGCTCCATGAAATTTCGAAATGCTATTGCGGTTCTGATTCCATTGCTGATGCTCCTTTCTTCGTGTACTCCTGAAAATGAGTCGGCCGAAACCACTTCCGATATTTCCTTTTTGGATGTGCAGTCTCATATCAGCTACCTGGCGAGCGATGCCATGAAGGGGCGCGAGACTGGAACGGCGGAGGAGGCCAAAGCGGCGAATTACATCGCAGACTATTTTCGGGAATACGGACTGGATCCGGCGGGGGATGAGGAGACCTACCTTCAGGAATTCACGGTGAATATGTCGGTATTGGAAAATCCCCATGCCGAAGATTCGGATTCAACGGTCAATAAGCGCCTCGCTAAAAATGTGGCGGGATTGCTGCAGGGAACCGGAGACTCGGAAGAGGTGATCATCATTGGGGCGCATTACGATCATCTGGGACTGGGTGAATTTGGATCCCTGAGCGACAGCGATTCCACCATCCACAACGGTGCCGATGACAACGCCTCGGGCACGGCCGGACTCCTGGAGCTGGCAGAGTATTTTTCTGAAAACCGCCCCGAAACCGATCTGCTCTTTCTGGCTTTTTCGGGTGAGGAAATGGGGCTGCTGGGTTCCCAGTATTATGTGGAAAATCCGACCGTGGATCTGGATAATGCCATTGCGATGATCAACATGGATATGATCGGCCGCATGAATGACGATCGCCTGATGATCTTCGGCGTGGCTACCACGGAGGCCTGGGAAACCATCCTCACCGAAGCCAATACCGATTCGCTTGACCTGGACCTCGTTCCCGATGGAACCGGCACCAGCGATCACACGAGTTTCTATTACAAGGACATCCCGGTACTGCACTATTTCACCGACACCCATGCCGATTATCACCGCCCTTCGGATGATGCGGAGTGGATCAATGCGGAAGGTCAGGCCCGGCTGCTGCAGCATGTGGCCCGCGTGATCCAGCGCCTCGATGAGCTGGATAAGGAGGATCTGCCTTTTGTGGAAGCTCCCGGCGAACAGCGCCAATCCATGACCATGAGCGGCCCAACCCTGGGTGTTCTCCCGGATTATGGCTTTAACGGAACCGGATTTCGTATCACCGGCGTAAGCAACGGCGGCCCCGCCGAACGCGGCGGACTCGAAGGCGGAGATATCATCATAAAAATAGGCGAGATGGAGATCGAGGATATCTACAGCTACATGGGCGTCCTGAATAAGCTTGAAAAAGGAACCACAGTCCCGGTAACGGTTATCCGTGATGGCGAGGAGCTGGTGTTTGAGGTGGAGCTATAGGTTTCGTTTTTGGTTATTCGTTGATCGTTATTCGGCAACTGACCAATGGGATTAGATCGCCAAACATAAAATAGTCGTCATCCTGAGCGAAGCGAAGGACCTTGCCTATAGCGTAGCACGGTAATTTGTTATGCAAAGGATCGAAGAAGAGATAACCGGGTGGCCTGTTTAGTACTTACTAGCTTAAATATGCAAGGTTCTTCGGGGGTACCCTCAGAATGACTTTGGCAGGGTTGGGAGAAAGTTAATACTTCAGTAGTTATAGAAAGTGCCTCAATTTTGGCACCTCCCTCAATGGAGGACTCTCCGGGGTTGTTTTAAGCAACAAGTCCTATTTTAACTCATAGCTGGAATTCAAGAACAGAAATTCTCCCCTTGAGGGGAGATCAATTCAAAAAGCCGTTCCTTTTTGAATTTCGTGGGGTGTGGTCGCTAGGGGCACATATGTCTTCACTACCTCAGCCACTTCGCAAATCGATCATTCGCAAATCGATTAATCTTATATCAATAAACTGAAAAACACGAAATGATTTGGTTGTCCCATCAGAAGGGCTGAACCCCTTCGCTGTGGTACGGGAAGCCTGTTTTGTCATTGGCACCTTGATTGTCAAGGAAACCAACTCAAAACTAAACACTCAAAACTAAAAACTACGCCCGATACCGCTCTCTGCCTTCCCGAACAATAGTATTGAGCTCATCAATGGAAAGATCTGAGTCAATGCCTTCCACATCAAGCGGCGATGTATCTTCTTCCAGAGGCTTAATCACGTAGGTTTTTCCATCCCGTCTTTTGATGCGGATCTCTCCCTCTTTCTTTGCTTCATCTAAAAGACGAGCGAGGTTTTGCCGAGCCTCTGAATAGGTGTACACTTTCATTTCAGACCTCAATGATTTTAATGCCCATGTTTTCTGCCTGACTGATCAATGTTTGATCCAAACTTAGCAGTGGAAGACTATATTTGATACAACAGTTTAACATATAGGCATCGTATGCATATATGTTAAGTTCATTACAAAGTGTGACGGAATCCTGCAGCTCGATAGGAGTTTTTCGTATGGGTATGAGCTCATATTGATTTATCAGCTTTATTGCATTATTCGGCGTAATCCTGTTCCTCTTAAACATAGCTGAAAGTGCATTTCCAATTTCAGCATCAATACTTGCCGGCGCCGTTAAACTTTTTCCTTCTGTATTCTTGAGGATCAAATTTCTGGATCGTTCGTTAAGCAGTACCGCTAATAGAGCTGAGGTATCAATTACAAGACTCATAAATAAATGTAACAATTGTACAAGTCACTGGCAATTTATTAGTAAAACTACTTTGTTTCGATAAACTGACATTGCCCTTGGCGACAGACACCCTCCGCGTAATTTTAGCAAGCTAAAATTTCTGCACCTCCCTCAAGGGAGGACTATCCGAGGTGTTTTAAACTCAGTAATTTGCAATAAGCACTTAGATCGAATTCAACAACAGAAAGTCTCCCCTTGAGGGGAGATCAATTCAAAAAGCTGTTCCTTTTTGAATTTCGTGGGGTGTGGCCGCCAGAGGCACCGTTGTTTTCACTACAATCCACCTTCGCAGAACGATCATTCGCTAATCGATCAATCGAATTACCCCAATAGGCACCCTCCGCCTCCCTCAAGGTAGGACTTTTTCTGGGGCGATTTTAAAATGGGAATCCATTTACAACCGAAATCCAGAATTGATTTCGTGGGGTGTAGTGGCCAAGGGCAAAAACTTACGACCCACAAAAAAAATCCCTCACACGAAAGATCATGTGAGGGATTAGTGCAAGTAGTGAAGACCTTAGTCCTCGTGTTTAGTTTACTTGTTCATTAGTTTTCTGAAGTCTTCCAAAGTACCGCGAACGGCTTTGGCTGACTCATCCAGAAGTTGCTGTTCTTTTTCGTTTAATTCAACTTCAATTACTTCCTTGATTCCGCCGTTTCCAAGCTTCACAGGCACGCCGATGTACAGATCATCGATGCCGTACTCACCGTCGATGTGCGCGCAAACCGGGAAAATTCGGTTTTGGTCGAGCAGGATGGCTTCCACCATCTGAGCTGCGGCGGCACCGGGTGCGTACCATGCGGAGGTTCCCATCAACCCAACGATCTCGCCGCCGCCTTTCTTGGCGCGTTCAACGATCTCATCCAGGCGCTCTTCGCTGATGAAGTGTGTGATCGGCATTCCGGCAAGGGTCGTAAATCGCGGAAGCGGAACCATGGTGTCGCCATGACCACCCATCAACAGGGCTTGAATGTCTTTTGGTGAAACATCGAGTTCACTTGCAATGAAGGCACGGAAACGGGCGGTATCAAGAATACCGGCCATTCCCATTACTTTGTTATGAGGAAGTCCGCTTGCTTCTTGTGCTACCTGAACCATCACATCCAGCGGATTTGAAACCACGATGATAATGGTGTTTGGTGAATGCTTGGCAAGTTCTTTACTTACGGAGCTCACAATGTTAGCGTTGGTCTCAAGCAGGTCATCACGACTCATGCCCGGTCGACGGGGAACACCGGCAGTGATCACGCAAACGTCAGATCCTGCGGTATCGGCATAATCAACGGTTCCGTTAATGCGGGTGTCAAAAAGATGGATCGGGGCAGATTCCCACTGATCCAGTCCGCGGCCTTTGGATGGATAAAAGGTCTTGTCTCCATCTTTCTTTTCAATATCTACGGCCACGATTTCTTTGCAAATATCGCGTTGTGCAAGTGCGTCAACTACGGTTGAGCCAACGTTACCTCCGGCTCCAACAACTGTTACTTTCATTATAGGATGATTTTTAATTAAGATTACTTGTTATAAAATTCTTTCCCGCAACACCTCTTAAAAATAAGAATTTTAGATGTTGATATTTGTAATTATTGAGAGATAGTTTTTGGCGGAGCTGAGAACTGTTTATGTACTGTGATCCCCAAGTCGCCATCCTGAGCGAAGCGGGGCTGAGTGCAGGATTGGGAGGTGCGCCGCGAAGGATATCAAAAGTGAACTTGGCAAATTGTTCACCCATTGAGATCCCTGTTGTTCGATGGTTTTGCCCTTAGTGAGCGACACCCTCCGCCTCCCATTCGGTCGGCACCTCCCTCCCCGACAGTAGTACGGGACAGGCAAGGGAGGACTATCCGGGGTTGGTTTAAACTCAGTAATTTGCAATAAGCACTTACATCGAATTCAACAACAGAAAGTCTCCCCTTGAGGGGAGATCAATCAATTCAGTTGTTCCTGAATTGATTTCGTGGGGTGTGGCCGCCAGGGGCTCTTCGTTTATCCACGGTCTCCTTCTCCAAAAAACTTTGTAAGGAATTCCTTTAAGACCGCTCTTACTATAAAAAGCGAATATTGGATCATGGCTCGAAATAAAATTATTCCTTACGATCAAAAAATGAAATTCATTGCACGAACACTCCGGAAGAAAATGACACTTTCCGAGATCCTGGTATGGCAACAGATCAGACGTAGAAAGCTGGGAGTTCAATTCCATCGGCAAGTACCAATGGATCGATTTGTGGTGGATTTTTATTGTCACGAGATCATGCTTGCAATTGAAATTGACGGAGTCACACATGATAATCCGCAAAATGCAGTTTCAGATGAAATACGACAGCGGATCTTGGAAACCTATGGAGTGAAATTCATTCGGATTCCTGATAAAGAAGTGAAGCAAAATTTGGATGGGGTTGTGCGGTTTTTGGAGGTTAAAGTGAAAGAATTGCTGGAGAAAACGGTATAGCCCCAAATGGCACCCTCCGCCCGACTTCGCATTCGCTCAGTCCGGCACCTCCCTCAAGGGAGGACTCTCCGAGGGGTTCGGCTTTTAAAGAGTCTATGGGATAGCTCTTAGGGCACTGTTTCCAGTGCTTAACCGGTTGCACCTGACCAGCCTGCACGAGTGCCGGAGTTGCGTAATCACAGCTCATGTGAGGTCGTCTTTCATTATAATGTTGAATGTATAGCGGTAATTCTTTTTCCAGTTGTTCAAAGGTTTTGCTAGCTGCATCACTTAGGTATTCTTCTTTAAAAGTTTGGTTGATACGTTCTGCTATAGGATTGCGATCCGGGCGGCCCGGTGGAGAAAAACTTACTTTAATACCAGCCAATAAGCGTTGGTAGGCTTTGCTGGCATAAATACTGGCATTGTCACTATGATGAATAAGTTGCAGCTCTCCAGCGAAATGACTTTGAAGCGCCATTTCTATCGCGTTTTTCACGTGCTCAGTCTTGGCCCGCCTGGACCAACTGTAGCCAACCACCATACTGCTGTAGGCATCCGTTGAGAGCGCTAAATGAGCTTTTCCGCTCTTGACAGCCACTTCTGTGTCGTCATGAACCCATAAATGCCCGGGGCCTGCTACAGCTAATTTATACGCTAAATCCACGCGGTGCTGAGGCTCAACAATGGGCTTTCTATATCGAGGTCTACTTTTGCGCACTAACCGCCCATGCTCACGCAATATGGTTAAAAACCGGTCTCGTCCGATCTTAGCGTGCTGCTGTGAGGAGTTAAACAGCCGGCAAAGTTTAACTCCCCCTATTTTTTTATTTACCGCCCGCTCCGCATCTACAAAATCAATCACATCCCGGCAGAGATCTTTATACGACTCAAACCGGTTCCTGGATTTATATAAAGCCGCTCGGCTCACACCAAGCCACTCAGCTAACAGGCTCATCGAAACCCGGTAGCGGCGGCGTAGTAATACTATGGCTTGGTGTCGAACTTTTTTCGAATAGCTATTCCCAATTCCCGTTCGGCTACATCGATCATGGTCTGGTAGAACTCCGAACGTTGCTGTTCAAGCTCCAAACGTTTCTGAAGTTGCTTTACCTGCTTTTTAAGCTCTTCAGGATTATTAGGACTTGGTTGGGGTGTTTTATCTTTCATGGACAAACTTGAGAGTGAATCGGTGGAGTAACCAAAGCTGCGCATCCAGTTTAAAATAGCACTGTTTCCGCCCATGCCATAATGTATTCTGGCCTGCTCTTTGCTCATTTCTCCGCTCAGCACACGGCTGATCACTCCTAATTTAAAACTATCACTGAAATATTTGGGGCGACGTTGCATACTAATTGCTCCTGAAATTGTGTCAACCTATTTCAGTATAAGACCGTTGGTTTAAGCAATGAATCTTATCCCAATTGATAGCTATAATTTTACAACGAAAAGTCTCCCCTTGAGGGGAGATCAATCAATTCAGTTGTTCCTGAATTGATTTCGTGGGGTGTTGACGCCAGGGGCTCCCTTGTCTTAACTACACCACCATTTCACAACTCGATCATTCGCTAATCGGTTAATCGCATTATCCCAATAGACACCCTCCGCCTCCCATTCGGTCGGCACCTCCCTCAAGGTAGGACTATACGAGATAGTTTTAATTTAATGATATCTCCTCAGCAACTATCTTGAATTCCATAAAGAAAAGTCTCCCCTTGAGGGGAGATCAATTCAAAAAGCTGTTCCTTTTTGAATTTCGTGGGGTGTGGTCGCGAAGGGCTCTGTTGTTTTCACCCCAACTCCAACTTCGCAAAGCGATCATTCACCGTTCGCTAATCGCACATCAAAAAAACCTAAAACACAGAATTAATCCCTGGCTGTGGTAAAGAATGACCAGTTTGCCTCATTAGGACTGAACACCACGCATGTGTACTGGAAGAATGTTGTGATAGTGACGAATTGGTTGCTAAGAAAAGTAACACTTAACGTCTTACACCTAAAACCTTGAACCTAACTTCTAACCCCTACTCCCCACTTCTGCGGCGATCCATTCCCCACATCAATTTATTACGAAGGGTCTCAAAATAGTCCTGCCCGGGAAGGTGGATGAGGTCGAAGGTAAGGTCCGATTTTAGTATCTCTACTTCGAATGGGAAATGCTCTATCTCATGAACTTGTCCGTCATAGGAAAACAGGACTTCATTTTTCTGTTTCTCTATGATCACTTTAAGCGGGTTGGTTGAATTTAGTACCAGGGGCCGGGTTGTTAACGTATGCGGGTTGATGGGCGTGACCAAAAACACTTCCGTGCCCGGTGCCACAATAGGGCCGCCGGAGGCTAAACTGTAGGCGGTGGAGCCGGTCGGTGAGGCCACGATCAGGCCATCGGCCCAATAGGTGTTGATCAGGCTTCCATCATATTCAGCGGTTACATTTACCATAGAAATAGAATCTTTCCGGGTAAAGAGAAACTCGTTGAGGGCATGGAATTCCTGTCCATCCGGCGTGGTGGCTTTCAGGAACGAGCGTTTATCTAAGGTGAAATTATTATCGAGCAGACATTCCAGAGCGTACTCAAGATCTTCGATCTGAGTGTTGGCCATAAAGCCGAGCCGTCCGCTGTTAATGCCCAAAATGGGTTTGCCCAGGTTCTTAGCGATCCGGGCGGTATATAAGATGGTTCCGTCTCCACCCATCACAAGAACGATATCACAAGCTTTGATGGAATCTTCGTCGGAGGAAGTTTTCTGAATATACTTGCTGCCATTCAGTTCGGTCTCATCACAGGTTTGGGAATGGATAAAAAGCGAGATCTCCTTTCGTTCAGCCCATTCTATCGTTTTCTGAAGGACTTCCCGAACTTCGTATTTTTCCGGATTTGCGATGAGCCCAAGTTTCATCAATTGCTCCGGCTTAGTTGCAATTCAGAAAGATCCAGATTCCAGGAGTGGTGGTTGATCCTGATACCCGAAACATCCGCATGCGTGAGTATATAAAGCGGACTTTCCCAGTTTAAAAATAGTTCAGTGTCGGGATAGGGTAGCGTGGAAAATGTGGTTTTATCCGACATGGCATAAGAGGCGCTCATCGAAAAACTGCGCCCAGTTTGGCTGATCTGAGAAGCGGTATTATTCAACAAGAACACATAAAATGGATGCTTGGTTTGGGTGACGATAAACTGAGATCCTTCGGAAGGATCGGTTGCCCCTGAGGTTTCCACGCTATCAATGGAGATTGTTCCCAGTGCGGGGTTGACCGATAAAGCCCTGCGATCCAGTGATGGAATAACTTTGTTAAGCTGATTTGCCTGCCCTGAGTTTTGATTGAAGTACAGCGGATAGTCTGACATGAAACCGGTTTTACTCAGTGAATAATTCTGATAGTAATTTTGTAAAAGACGCCCTGTTGAGTCGGCTACGGTCAATATGCTGGAAGGGCCCAACTCAAGGAGTGCATTCAGATTCATTCGGGCAAAATCCTGAAAGAGATCCCGTTCAGTCAGCCCCGAAATAATATCTAACCGGTCTATATCGGGCTGATCTCCCGAATAATTTTCATTGACAGTGAGAAGATGAGCGTGTTCTTCTTTTTGGATAAATCGGAAGGCTCCGGTTCCCACGGCCTGTTGTATGGGCTTGGTTTGTGAGCGAACACTTTCCTTCGGATATACTGAAGTCATGGGATGTGCAAGGCGGTTCAAAAGATCACCGGCAGGGCTGTTCATAATAAATACAACCGTAGAGTCATTTTGGGCTCTGATACCTTCAATAGTAGAATATACCCTTCGGTCAGGATCTTTGATGAATGTTTGTTCGGTGTGATAGGCGGAAAAACCTACGATATCTTTAAAATGATTTGCGGTAAAATCAGGGACGTTGTTCCTTGCCATCCGGTCAAAGATATATTTTATGTCGGATGCCACAACCCTGCGGCCGGTGTTACTTTCAAAAAATGGAGAGTCATGAAAATGGGTAGTTGTATTCAGGTGAAATACAAATTGAGTGGAGTCGTCATTAACGGCCCAGCGTTTAGCTAAGCCGGGAGCCGGATCTCCGTTTTCATCTAAGTTTACAAGCGTTTCATAAATAAGATGGATGGCTCTCCATTCACTTCCCGATTCGGCAAAAAGCGGATCAAGTGAGTTGATGCTTGCTGACTCCCCAATTTTAATATGGACGAATTCATCGTCATCGGAGTCAGCTTCAGTAATTACAGAGTCAGGAGCGGTGAAGAGTTCGGAAGTTTCCGGGTTCACCGTAACTGTCTCAGGACCTTTTCCACAGGATGTGATCATCAGCAACGGGAGTAAAAATAGAAACAGTTTTTTCATCAGATTATGCCTTTGTGTTTATATAATATAATTGAAGATATCAACGGCGGAAATCATTCCATATTAAAACTTAGAACCTTAATTCTTACTCCCTTTCAGTCCTTTGATGCCTTTTATGGCTTTTTCACTTAACAGGTTGGTCTCATAACTACGGACACGCCCGTTCTTTTCACGATGTTTTTTTAATCCGATCTCGATGAGCTCTGCCAAAAGTTTATCAAAACGCAGGTCGGATTTCTCCCACAAATAAAAGGAAAATGATCCGGGGATGGTATTGATCTCATTGAAATAGACTTCCTTAGTATTGGCATTCACGAGAAAATCGAGTCGGGCAAGGCCTGAAGCATCCAGCGCTGAAAAGGTCTTGGTTGCCAGTGCCTGAATTTCCCTGGTCAGTTCATCCGAAATATCGGCAGGGATGATACGGTCGGCCGAGGCCATGCCTTTATCGCCACCGCCACCGCTTTGGTATTTATCTTCAAAGGAAAGGGTTTCTGTTTTGCCCAATGGTTTCTCACAAACACTGGGCCTGCAATCTTCGGTTGTACCGATCACGGAGCAGTTGATCTCCATCAATGGATTTACGGCTTCCTCAACCAGCAGGTGGGTATCGTACCGGAAAGCTGTTTCTATGGCGTCAATGAGTTCATCCCGGCTATTGGCTATGGCAACACCGATACTGCTTCCAAGACTGGCGGGTTTCACGATCAGCGGATAGTCAAAATCTTCGGCAACAGTGATAATGTCTTCCTGTTCCTGTTCCCAATCGCTTTCATAGAAATTCACGGCTTTGGTAACGGGAATGCCATGAGCGGCTGCCACCAGTTTGGCTTTCACTTTGTCCATACCCAAAGAAGAACCTAAAACGCCGCTGCCGGAATAAGGAATATTCATCATTTCACATACTCCCTGAAAGCTCCCGTTTTCACCTTCACTTCCATGGAAGGCACAAAGAACCGCATAGACGGGGAAGCTTTTGGGTTTAGAAAAAAAACCCTGACTTTCTTGCTCTTTAAGGAGAGTGCGACCGGTTTCATCTTTTACGAATGCGCAGGAAACAGCGTCGTTTTCAAGCTGAGTGATCTCTTTATAATTACTGAGGTCGAGAAGTTTTTCTCCGGTCAGCCATCGCCCCGATTTGGTAATATACAGCGGGATGCAGTTATAGAAGCTTTCCTCAAGTGCTGAGATAGCCTGAATGGCGGTTAATACCGATACCTCATGCTCGGGAGATACGCCGCCGAAAGCAACAACAAGATTTTTTTGGGACATAGTGCTTAAGTAAGATTATAAGTCGAAAATAGGATTGTTTGGGGATAATTGTTAATAAGAGAGATAAAAGAATTTGGGGATCAGAACACAGAATATCCTGAATCCTCTGTTAATAATATTTGTTAAAACTTGCGCTTGTTCCTCATTTTGATATTTTCAATATTCACCGTCCTGTTCAAAACCTAAAATTATTGCATGCATGAGTAAAGTCATCACATCCTTAAACCAATTAGATTTCAGTATTTCAGATCTTGAGCCGATGCCGGCACCGGAGAAGGTACTATTGGTGAAGCCAACCTACTTTTCGGTTGAGTATGTTATCAATCCGCACATGGAGGGGAACATAGGGGATGTGGATAAGCTCGCCGCACAAAATGAATGGGAACATTTGAAGGGTGCCTATGAAGAGCTCGGTTTTTATGTGCATGTTGAGCCTGGCCAGCGCGGATATCCTGATATGGTTTTTTGTGCGAATCAAAGCTTACCGAATATCACTAAGGATGGTAAAAAGGAAGTGATCATGAGTGTGATGCATTCAGACCAGCGTAAGGGGGAAGTCCCGTTTATTCAGAAGGTGTATGAGGACAGCAGTTACGATATTGTTCATCTCGATCATTCCCGATTCACAGACTTTGAGGGAATGGGTGATGCGCTCTGGCATTTCAAAAAGCGCCTGATCTGGGGTGGATACGGGTATCGTTCTTCGAAGGAAGTGTATGATGTGATCTCGGAGATCTTCGACACCCCGGTTATTGCCCTGGAGCTTACCGACGACCGATTCTACCACCTTGATACCTGTCTTTGTATCCTCGATTCTGATACCGCGATGATTTATCCAAAAGCGTTCACAAATGAGGGGTTGGAGCTGATCCGTACTCTGTTCAAAAACGTGATTGAAGCGTCAAAATATGAGGCGGAAAAACTGTTTGCCTGTAATGCTACCTGTCCGGATGGCAAAAATGTGTTTATTCAGCAGGGCTGTATTGATGTAAATCAAAAATTGAAAGAAGCCGGCTTTAAAGTCCACGAATTCAGCACCTATGAATTCCTGAAAAGCGGCGGCTCCGTATTTTGCATGAAGATGTTGTTGTGGTAATGTGCTTTGTGCTGTTGTATTAATTGTGCGAGGTGTTTAATTAGGAAGGTTTTTCTATTTGATATCGCATAAAAGCCAACGTCTTGTTTCGAGCTTCAAATGCTTTGCTTCTTATCTTTTCACATATTTCTGTTGGCTGATAATAAAGATCATCCATTGCATATGTCATACTCATAACTTCAGATGCTGAGCTTTGAGCAATATTGAAGAATCGGATCATTTCTTTCCTTCCATACCTAGTGAAACCCTCCGATATATTATTCATAACTGAGACAGAAGCTCTTCTTATTTGGTCTTTAAATCCGTAATCCTTGGATATTTTTCCACTTTGAGTATACTTGTAAACCATAGCGACAAGTTCTCTGGCACTTTGCCAACACTCTAATTCTTCAAATTTATATACAGTTCCCATAATTATTCCTTTTCTTCTTAAGAGCGATTTCAAAGACATTCCTTACAAAATTTTTTATTTATTTTAAATTAAGTACAAAGCACCACGCACTCAGCACATTATGAACGCTATAAAAGCCTCCATCTCCGGAATCATCCTTCTCGCCGTTATCATCTCCCTCAACACCAAATTCGGAGCCGTGCCGCCGCTCGGGAAATTTTTTGATCCGGATGCCGGGTTCTGGGCGAATGCTGAAACTACAACACCGGAATCACAGGAATTGAATATCCCCGGATTGCAGGATGAAGTCCGTGTCTATTTTGATAAACGAAAGGTCCCTCATATCTATGCCGAAAATGAACATGACTTGTTTATGGCTCAGGGATATATCGCAGCTCGTGACCGCCTCTTCCAGATGGAGATGCAAACCTATGATGCAGCAGGAAGACTGGCCGAAGTAGTAGGGCCGGATCTGGTAAACCGGGATTTGAATACCCGGCGATTGGGAATGGCCTACGGTGCTGAAAAGGCCATGGAGGAAATTGAGAACGACCCCGAGATCAAAAGTATCATTGAGGCTTATTCGAGGGGTGTCAATGCTTACATCAACCAGCTTTCTCCGGCTGAGTATCCTATCGAGTACAAAGTGCTTAATTTCTCACCGGAGCAGTGGGAGCCTATAAAAACGGCATATCTGCTTAAGAATATGACCCGAATGCTGGCCGGCCGGCATAATGATGTTCGCACCAGTAATACCATTCAATATTTTGGGGAAGATTTTGTGGAGAAATATTTCACCCGGAAACCTGAACTTAACGATCCCATCATTCCTCCTTCCCGCCAATGGGATTTTGAAGCGGATGTTCCCGAGAAACCTGATTCTCTTTTTGCCCCCTCGGTTTCAAAAGTTATCGATCCTTTCCCGCAACGGGAAGGAATTGGCAGCAACAACTGGGTGGTCAGTGGTGAGAAGACCGCTTCCGGATATCCTATTCTGGCTAATGACCCTCATCTTGGGCTGACCCTCCCATCCATCTGGTATGAGATGCAACTCACTGCTCCGGGCTATAACTCCTATGGTGTTACCCTTCAAGGCTCACCGGCCATCATCATTGGGTTCAATGAACAAACAGCCTGGGGGACTACCAATGTGGGTTCTGATGTTATGGACTGGTATGAAATTCAATTCCGTGATGAGACCCAACAAGAATATTGGCACGATGGTCAATGGAAACAAACTACCAGTCGCGTTGAGGAAATAAAAGTCCGCGGCGGGGAAGCGGTTTCAGATACTGTGATCTATACTCATCACGGGCCGGTGTTTGAAATAGCTCCGGCAGTTGGTGAAGGTGAGCCGGTTTATCATGCTTTGAAGTGGATCGCACACGAGCCCTCCAATGATCTGCGTACGTTCTATGGCTTCAATAAAATGCAGAATTATGAGGATTATGTGGAAGCGGTCAGCAATTATACGGCTCCGGCTCAGAATTTTGTTTTTGCAGATACTACGGGAGATATTGCACTGTGGATCTCAGGAAAACTTCCCAAAAAATGGCAGCATCAGGGCAGGACGGTAAGTGACGGGACCGATCCGATGTATGACTGGCAAGGATGGATTCCCACCGAACAAAATCCTCATATCAAAAACCCGGAACGGGAATTTGTGAGTTCAGCCAATCAGGAACCGGCAGCTCCGGATTACCCCTATTATCTGGATGATGATTTTGATTCCTATGAACGCGGACGAAGAATAAATGACCTGTTGGCAGGAATGGAAAACATCACCCCGGAAGACATGCAGCGCATGCAGCTGGATGACTTTGCCTACAATGCTTCCAATATTATCCCTAAAATGATAGAGTGGGTAAAACCGGATGAGCTGGCTGAAAAAGAAATGGAAGTTTTGGAACTTATGGCCGACTGGGACTTTATGATGGAAGCTGAACTCATTCAGCCCACCGTTTATTTGACCTGGAGAAACCGGTTTTATCGTGCGGTCTTTAATGACGAGTATAATGCTACTGAGGCAAGTCTCCGTTACCCTTCCCGGGATATTTTTGTGGAGATCATCAAAGAAGAACCGGATATGGCATTTGTGGATGACATCAATACGCCGGAAAAGGAAACGGTGGAGGATATTGTGACGAGGACCTTCAAGGAAACCATTGCCAGTTTGGTTGATTATTATGGGGAAAATATTGACAACTGGAAATGGGGATATGACATCGACAACGACCTGAACCACATCGCCAATATCCCCGGTTTTGGAATTCAGAATATATTCAACAGTGGCGCTGCCGAGGCGATCAACGCGGTGCGCGGAACACATGGTCCTTCATGGCGGATGGTGGTTGAATTAGGTCCCGAAGTGAAGGGGTGGGGCGTATATCCCGGCGGACAATCAGGCAATCCCGGTTCCCCAAATTATGATGATATGGTGGAAGACTGGCGTACAGGCCGGCTATTTGAGCTGAACTTTTTACACGAGGAACCGGAAGAATATGAATATGTACTCAGGTTAAGCAGGAGTGAAGGATGAGTCAGGGCAACATCCGCTCCGTAAGAAATTATATCCGCATCAGCCTTTTACTGCTGATACTGCCACTTTTGTATCTGCTGCTTTGGCTTTCGATTCAAGGGAATGAAGGGCTTACCTATTTCGAGCAGGTTCAGCAACTAATGAGCTATTTCCCGGAATTCATGCGAAATCCATTTGGCATCACGCTTGCTTTCTTCGGGATGAGTACGATTTCAGCTGTATTTGGTATTTACGGATACCTGAAAAGTGAGGGCGGGTATTCGGGTGTGATGAGTTTGGTGATATTTACTGTCGCAGCCTTGCTTGCATTTTGGTTTATGATAAGTTTGGTTTGATGAGTGGGATGACGACTTTGATCTGTAACAAATAGCGTCCTAAACGTTGAAATACATTTTGGCAAAACGATCCTTTAAAAGGATTCTCGCAGATTTCCGCAAAGGACATCGCAGAGTTGCGCTGAATAGCGATGCGTTTTGATAAAAGATCATCTGCGCTCCGGGCACAGCGATTCCCACGAAGTGAAACTCAGCGGGTTAATCGGCGAGCCTCTGCGAGAAAAAAAGGGGGGATTGATTTTAAACATGTCAACTAATCCGTTTTTATCTTCGAAAACACAGTTTTTTTCAATTTTAAAAACGTTTAGGACGCTATTGATCTATAACCAATCTTCCTCTTCGAAAATCGATCATTCACTCAAAACTAATTATTCCCCTCGTTCTTCATCACTACAAATTTATCAATGGCGAGTAACGCAGGGGATACAACCAGCACTAAAAGAATCGTGGTTGCATGGGCGATGGTGGCGTAGGCGAGACCGGTTGCTTCAGGAACGGCATAAAAAATAAAGAGCGCCTTGGTAATAAAAAGATGATACGTGCCAATTCCTCCCGGTGTGGGGATAGCAATTCCGACGGCACTCACTACGGTTAACACAGTAGCTTCCGTAAAACCAAGCCCGAATTCACCCTGCATATCAAACATAAAAAACCCGATATAGGTCATACTGATGTAAAAGATCCATATCAGTAGGGAATGAAAAATAAATAACGGCCAGTTTTTCAGCTCCCGGATGGCAAGTACCCCATCCACAAAAGTGCGGATGATCTTTTGGATCTTGTGAACAAAGTCAGCGACTTTTCCTTCAGTTTGTTCACCGGCTTTCCTGAACAGCCAATAAAGGATTCCGACTACGGCCAAAGTGATGCCGCCATAGGTTATAAAAGAAAATATCAGGTCGATCTGGGTCTTGGAATTGGTGATGTCAATCCCGAAAAGGCGGGAAAGAACCTGTGGATCTGCGATCAGAAAAACGACTACGAAAACCATCAGTAAAAGCATTCCAATTACATCTACAATTCGCTCTAAAACAATAGTGCCAATGATCTTGCTGCTGCTTTCATCCACTTGCTTAGCAACATAAACAGGCCGGGCCACTTCGCCCACTCTGGGCAGGGGAATATTAACGAGATAGCCGAACATCACGCCGGTAAACAACGTGGTTTTTGCGGGGACTTTCTCTTTATTGGTGAAAAGCATCTCCCAACGTAAAGCACGGATATAATGTGCGCCGAGGGTAACAAGGGCAAAGGGCAGGATCCATAACCATGACATGCCTCGCGTTAATTCTATCACTTCAGAAAATTCAACTTCCTTAAAAGCCAGCCAGAGGAAGAGTAGTCCAAGCAAAATACTGCCAGCGACCTTTAATGCTTTTTTACCGTTCATTCGTTAATGGGTGTTGGTTAAAAAGAGAATTGAGCTTGAAATATCGACGAATAGTGAAAAACCATTAACCATATCAATATCTCATGTCCACAATTTCGGCATCATCCGGATAGGAAAGTTCAAATAACCCCGACTCAGGTTGTTGAAAGTTACCGTTGGTGAAAGTTGTAACGATCTCATTATCTGAAATATCTAAGGCTTTTATTTCGAGAGGACGAAGTTGGGTATCAAGCAGTATCTCGACTTCAACAAAAACGGCAAAATCATCATTGGAGGTGAGGGTAACCTTTATGCGACCGTTGATCTCTTCCTCTGAAACAGAATAGGTGGAATCGATTCCGCTGAGCATCCGGGAAGGGGCAAAGTCATCGTCTTCGGGATAGTAAGTATCTATGATCACCCGGTTTCGATTGGGATCATAGACCCTGGAGTTTTCGCCATCCACTACCACGGTTTGACCTTCACTTTCCAGTTTATAACGCACTTTATCGATCCAGATATTTCCTGAGCTCCGCACCACTTCTTCCGTATAGGAATCCGTGTAGGTGTGATCAAATTCAGCTGAAAAAACCGCTCCCGAATCAAAACGTTCTTTGAGTTGATCAAAGTTTGGAGTTTGAGCAAGAAGGGTGGTACCCGAAATCAGAATTACGACAATGAATGACAATAAGCCCTTGCCCAGTATTCTGAACCGAAGGTTCGGGATGAGCTGAGTTCTGAGTTCTGAGTTCTGAGTTCTATTAATCATACTCATCCAGATTATCCAGAAGTTCCTGAAGTTCATCTTCGTCCTGAATGAGCACATCTCGTGCGGTACTGCCTTGATATGGTCCAACAATGCCTGCATTAAATAATTGATCTATGATTCTGCCGGCGCGGTTATAGCCGATTTTGAGTTTGCGCTGCAACAATGAGACCGAGCCCTGCTGATGAAGGATCACCAGCTTGGCGGCCGCTTCGAAGTATTCGTCTATATCATCTAACGGATCAGGGATCTCTGAAGTATCATCTTTTATGATCGGCAGGTGGAAAGGTTCCTTATAGCCGGCTTGTTGACCTATAAAGGCGTTAATTTTCTCCACTTCTTCGGTGGAAACAAATGCGTTTTGGATACGAATCATCCCCGTTCCATTATTAAAGAGCATATCTCCCATCCCGATCAATTGGTCGGCACCGCCTTGATCAAGGATCGTTCGTGAATCCACTTTGGAAGCTACCTGATAGGCAATTCGGGCCGGGAAGTTGGCTTTAATGGTACCGGTAATTACGTTCACGGATGGCCGCTGCGTAGCCACCACCAGGTGAATTCCGATCGCTCGTGCCAACTGTGCAAGTCGGGCAATAGGCTCTTCGATCTGCTTTCCGGCCGTCATCATCAGGTCGGCAAGTTCATCGATGATCACCACGATGTATGGCAGGTGTCGGTGGCCTAATTCCTCATCCAGCTCGCCGGTTTTATATTTTTCGTTGTAAGATTTGATATCACGGACCATCGCCATTTTAAGGAGATCATAACGCTCATCCATTTCTTTGCACAAACTTTCGAGTGTGTCCTGTGCTTTGGAAGTATCGGTGATGATCGGCTCGTCCGAATCGGGCAGCATCGCTAAAAAATGATTCTGAATATTACGATATAATGAAAGCTCGATCTTTTTCGGATCTATCATCACAAATTTTAGATTATCCGGATGGCATTTGTATAGCAGACAAGTAATAATAGTATTGATACCCACCGATTTACCTGAACCTGTTGCCCCTGCAATAAGCAAGTGAGGCATCTTGGTCAGGTCGATCATGAACACTTCATTTTCGATGGTTTTACCAAATGCGACAGGCAGGGTAAAATCAGTTTCTACAAATTTCTTGGTGTTAAGCACCTGTTTGATATACACCGTTTCGCGCGTGGTATTTGGGACCTCAATTCCGACGGCTGATTTCCCCGGAATAGGCGAGATCATTCGCAATCCTTTGGAAGCAGTGGCCATTTTAAGATCATTGGAATAGCTTTCGATCTTGGAGATCTTAACGTCCGGCGCGGGCTCCAGTTCATACAAGGTAACGGTAGGGCCAACAATGGCGTTTATGCCCACGATCTCAATTTTATGCCGCTTCAGCTTGTCGAGGATGATGCGCTTGTTTTCCTTGATCTCCTCGAGGTCCACTTCATTTCCTTCACTTGGAGGAGGGTCCAGTAAATCTACAGTCGGGAATTTGTATTTGATGACCGGGACTTCTTTCGCCTTCTCTTTATTCTGCTTGTCGAGGTCTTTCTCATCCGCCTGCTCATCTCCTTTCCCCACATAAACGGATACTTCAATATCATCTTCCTCATCATCGATCTCTTCCTCTTTCTCCAGGGAAGCTCTTTGACGGGTATCCAATGTTTTCACTTCAGACTGTTCCTTCTCACGTTTTTTCTGATCCTGTTCCTCGGATTTTTCAACCAATTCATCGATGGAAGGAGCCGGTTTTACAGGATCTTTATCGCTTTCAGGTTCTGCGATCTCCTTTTTCTCAAGTTCTTTTTCTTCTTCACTTTCTCTTTGCTTTGCCTTTTTCTGTTGTTTGGCCGCTCTCTTTTCAGCAAGGCGTTCTTCCCGTTCCCTGGCTTTCTCTTCTTTCCGAAGCCGACGAGCTGCACGGTGTTCTTCCATTTTCTCCTGAATATTTTCGATCCACAGCTTCACACTGTCAATGGTTTTCTGAAGATCACGATCCACGAACATCAGTATGGTCACAAGCATCAGCACAGAAAGAATGATAATGGACCCAATGTTGGTGATGTTGTATAAAACCTGGGCAAGGGCAATTCCGGCGGCTCCGCCCCAGATGGAGTCATCAGGAAAGTCTGCATTGGTAGTCAGCCATCCAATAAAAGTGGAGAGCAGGATCATTCCCCAAATAGAAAGAACGGTGAGCCATCCAAGGTCTTTGAAGTCACGGCGGCGGAAGGTGTGCCAGCCGTGGTAACCAATGATCAAAGCCAAAATGATACTGGTGTAGCCGAACAGGCTGTGCACTAAATAATGGGACAAATAAGCCCCAACAGGCCCCAGCCAGTTTTGAACGAGACGGGAGTTAGCATCCGGGTTAAAGAGGTCTATAAAAGAGATACTGCGCGCGTACTGGTAATCGCCCGGGTTGTAGGAGAAAATGCTAAGCCCCAAAAGAACGGCGATCGACATTACAATGATGCCGATGATCTCTTTTTTGCGGTTAGCGTCTAAACCGGGAGTATTTGTAGATGTATTTAAGTTGTTCTTAGCCATTTAAATTTGTGAGGATTCCATCCCGCATTCCGGGAAGTACGTCAAATTCATTTACTTTACAACAAAATTCAATATCGCTATTTGGAACCAGCTCAGCCAATCTTTTTGCATGATCACTTTTACTGATGGCTCCGGCTAAATCATCCCCATATTTTTCGAAAAGACCAAATGCTACTTTAGCGCCGTCTTTGGCACTGTCAGAGAGCTTTCCTGCTGAAACGGCGTACAGCAATGAGCCGGCGAAGAGAGTATCTTCGATGGCGAGTCGTCCCTGCCAGCCCGAGCAGATCAATACGATTTCATCATCATGTTCCTGCAGTACATTCAAAATAGCCTGCTGATTCAGGAATGAGCCTACATACACTTCATTTGCAAGGGAGGCTTTTTTGATAGCCCTGGTTCCGTTGGTGGTGTTGAAGATCAGTGTTTTTCCTTCCACCACTTCCGGCTTGTATTCAGCCGGGGAATTACCCAGGTGATATCCTTCGATCTTGGTTCCGTTCTTTTCACCGCATAACAAATAATCCTTTTGATCCATGGTTGTAGCGATCTTCATGGCATCACTCATATCGGCAACAGGAATCACCTTTTTAGCACCATTACTGATGGCCGTGGTGATGGATGATGAAGCGCGAAGCACATCAATGATAACCGCTGATTTCCCTCGCAGCTCTTCTTCCTGAAAAGCCTGTACGGAAAAGAAAACGTCTATATAGTTAATTTCTGGCATAGTCTCTCTTCGCGTTATTTTTTGATAAACGGAGGCCGGGTTACCTTCGCCTTGGCTGTTTTTTTGCGAATGGCGATCTGTATCTCTGTTCCTTCAGCTGCGAACTCCTTAGCTACATAACCCATCCCAATACCTTTACCCAAAGTAATGGACATTGTTCCGCTGGTGACTTCTCCAATGGCTTCTCCGGCATCATTTTGGATCTCATGGCCCTGCCGCGGAATATTGCGTTCTCCTTCAACCACAAAACCCACAAGCCGGCGGTGTAAGCCTTCTTCTTTTTTCTTTTGAAGGGCTTCTTTTCCGATAAAATCGCCCTTGTCAAATTTAGTAATCCAGCCTAAACGGGCTTCCAGCGGGTGGGTGTTTTTGGTGATGTCGTTGCCGTACAGCGCAAATCCCATTTCAAGCCGGAGGGTATCACGAGCTCCAAGGCCACAAGGCTCAATTCCGAATTCTTCACCGGCTTCCGTGATGGCGTTCCATGCCTTTTCAGGATCAACCTGATTCTTATCAAAATACAGTTCAAAGCCTTTTTCGCCGGTGTAGCCCGTTGCTGAAAATACTACGTTATCCATTCCGGCAAGGCTCCCCATCTCGAAAGAATAGAAGCTAATATCACTTAAGTCCAGATCTGTGAGTTTTTGAAGAGTATCCACAGATTTAGGCCCCTGAACCGCGAGCAGGCAGGTATCATCAGATTGATCCTTCACTTTCGCATCAAACGCATTATTATCTAAGATCCAGTTCAGATTCTTTTCGATATTCGAAGCATTGACAACAGCGATATAACCGGCATCATCAAAGAGTTTGTACACGATCAGGTCATCCACAATGCCGCCATCCTCATAACACATGCAGGTGTATTGTGCTTTACCTTCAGTGAGTTTTGAGGCGTCATTCACGGTTACCTTTTGGATCAGGTCGAGTGCTTCCGGTCCGCTGATATAAAACTCGCCCATGTGTGAGACGTCAAACATTCCCACGGCCTCCCGCACGGCAGCGTGTTCCGTTTTAATTCCTGCATATTGAACCGGCATTTGGAAACCGACAAAGTCAACCAGCTTGGCACCGGCTTTTTTGTGGAGATCGTAAAATGGAGTCTTCTTGGACATGAATAAAATTAAAATCTGTGTTAAAGAATGGCGGATAAGAAACAGCACCCGAAATTCCTGTTAATGATCGTATGAAAGGTAAGGGTTTGTTTACCAAAAATCGGCTAAACATAGTCATTTATTGGGAATGTTTGTTTTAGAGAAATGAATTGGAGATGGATAGTTTATCTAACGGAGGCCTTTGCAACAGGCACCCTCCGCCAGACTTCGCATCCGCTCAGTCCGGTACCTCACTCCCCGACAGTGGCACGGGACTGGCAAGGGAGGACTCTCCGAATATTGAACAGAGGAATATTCAATAACGAATACAGCATTGATTAACACACTTCAATATTCAGTGTTCCCCTGTTCGATATTCTGCAGTCTCCCCTTGCGCTGGCGTCCCGACCATCGGGGAGGGGAGATCAATTCAAAAAGCTGTTCTTTTTTGAATTTCGTGGGGTGTGGTTGCCAGCGATTGTTATCCTTGCAGATGCTTTGTAAATCGTTTAGGCCTTCGCTTGTTTGTATCCAAGCCATTTAATCGTAAATCGGTCCATCACACATCGTCCCTCGCATTTCATCCACCCCTCAGCGATTATCCGCCCAATCCGCTTCCTCCGTGTTCCATTCGATAGTTTTATTAAGACTGGTTCCCATTTCCAAGCAGGGCTGAACCCCATGCTTGTGTAACTGAGGGTTATATTGCTTGTGGTGGTTTGGTTGTCAAGAAGGCCAGCCTAAAGACAGCCTGCTCCGAGTATTCGGAGCTTGTTTGTATACAAGCCATTTATTCGCAGATGCGTCTCTCACAAATCGGTCCATCACACATCGTCCCTCGCATTTCACCCACCCGTCAGCGATTATCCGACCGATCCGCTTCCTCCGTGTTCCATTCGATAGTTTTATTAAGACTGGTTCCCATTTCCAAGCAGGGCTGAACCCCATGCTTGTGCACCAGATGGTTGTATTGCTTGTGGTGGCCTGGTTGTCAAAAAGCCCTTCAGGCCGGTCTGCTATGCTTCAGTGCTCAGAGGAATCCGAAATTTATTCAATAATCGGTCATTGGCATTAAACCACTTTCGTGGTTTAGAGTTTTCGTGGCACAACAATTGAACGCAAAATCCGCCACCATCTGTTTTTATATCCAAGGCAAAGAATTCTTATCTTTAGCTCCGAAATTGAAAGTATGACCGTTCATCAACAGTAGGTTCAAAAATAAATTCATGTCAATTAACAAAGAACAGGTTAAATCAGCACTCAGCCAGATTCTGCATCCTTCCGAACAGCGCGACCTTATCTCACTCGATATGGTTCAGGATGTGATCGTTCAGGATAAATATGTGTCATTCACGCTCGAATTTCCTGAGAAGAATGAGGAGCTGGAAGAACAGCTTCGCGAAAAGTGCGAAGAAGCCATTCAGAAATTCATCGACAAGGAAGCCATTGTAGATATTCAGATGGCCGTGAATCTCTCCAAGAAAAAAGAAATGGAAGATTCAAAACCGGGACAGCAACAGGCTCAGCAGCAAGAAATTCTTCCCGGTGTTAAGAATATCATCGCTGTGGCATCAGGAAAAGGCGGGGTGGGTAAATCTACCGTAGCCGTGAATATTGCCGCGGCCCTCGCCAAAAAGGGCTACAAAGTTGGTTTGATGGATACCGATATCTACGGGCCAAGTATCCCGACCATGTTCAATATCCACGATCGGCCGAATATCACGACTACAAAGAAATTGGTCCCTCATGAGAAATACGGCATCAAGCTGGTTTCCATGGGTTTTCTGGTGGATGTGGATCAGGCCATGGTCTGGCGCGGACCGATGGCTACCAGCGCGATCAAACAATTTATGACAGATGTGGAGTGGGGTGAACTCGATTATATGATTATGGATCTTCCTCCCGGTACCGGTGATATTCAGCTTACTATTGTACAATCTGTGCCTTTGACCGGAGCCGTTATTGTCTCAACCCCTCAAACTGTGGCACTCGATGATGCCCGCAAAGGCGTGGCGATGTTTAAAAAAGTAAACGTACCTGTGTTGGGCGTGGTCGAGAATATGGCCTATTTCACTCCGCCTGATATGCCGGATAAGAAATATTACATCTTTGGAAAAGGCGGAGCTTCACATCTGGCGCAGGAAATGAACGTGCCGGTATTGGGAGAAATACCACTTCAGCAAACCCTTCGCGAAGGCGGCGACTCCGGTAAACCTATCGTATTAGAAGATACCGAATCTCCGGCTGCAACAGCTCTGATGGAAGTTACCGGAAACATGGAGCAGCAATTAGCATTGAGGCTGAAAGAACAATCTCCTACCAAGAAGGTAGATATCAAGTTTCGGCCATAACCGGTTCCAACGCAGAGCGTGTGGAACCAGCATTTTTTGATATTTGTAGTTAACGTGAATTCGATATTAAGACCATCTGTTGAACACCTTGAATGGTCATTTCGCAGCGAATGCCCGAAATCCTATGGCTGGTCAGGTATCGAATACTGAATGAATGTGAAGTCTGGCGGAGGGTGTTGGTTCCAAGGCCAAAGGGTTTTAAATTCGCAATTCGGTCTTTCGGTAATTGATCTATCACAAAGCAGCAGGGTTGATGTACGATAGACCGAACGACTCCCGAATTATCGGGAATGGACGATTTATAAATATTTAGAAATGGACATAATCCACCTCCTCGACCTCATCGGTACCTTCGTATTCGCCATCAGCGGTATTCGCGCGGCGGCGCGGGCCGATATGGATATATTCGGGGCATCTGTGGTCGGATTTGTGACGGCGATTGGGGGAGGAACAGTCCGGGATTTACTACTCAACAACCACCCCATTACCTGGATGGCAGACATGACCTATCCATTGGTGATATTAGCTGCCGTTCCGTTTACCTTTATGATGGGTAAAAAGCTCAACAACTTCAGCAAAACACTTTTCATTTTTGATACTATCGGGATTGCCTTGTTTACTATTATTGGGATGGAGAAGGCACTTTCGTTCGGGTTTAACCCTTTTATCGCGGGACTGATGGGAATGATATCTGCCGTGGTTGGGGGTGTCACCCGGGATGTACTTTGCCGTGAGATCCCGCTTATTTTCAGGAAAGAAATTTATGCTACCGCCTGTCTTTTGGGAGCAGTTACGTTTTATCTGGGATTGGAACTGAATCTTCCCGACAACCTGAATTATCTTATTACAACCGCCGTGATTATTTCTATTCGCACGGTTTCGGTAAAATGGGGCTTATCACTGCCGAAGATGAAGAAGGCATAGTTTTTATTGAGGGAGAGCCCTCGATTTGTATTATGGAACGGAGCATCGTATCGGGTAAAACCCGAATAACCAATCAACGAAAAACGAATTCCCTACTCCTTAACCATCTCCTCAAAATGCTCTTCGATCTTCTCCGGCGTTTGGGTGAATGTGCTGACGATTCACATGGCAAACAGGCCAAGGAAAAATCCGGGGATGAGCTCATACATGCTATCCTTTAAAACAGGCACAAAATACCAGATGATGGTTACAAAAGTTCCGGTCAATAACCCTGCAATGACACCCGCCTTGGTAGTCTTTTTCCAGTAAAGTGCCATGATGGAAGTGGGCCCGATGGAGGCGCCCAATCCTGCCCAGGCAAACAGCACCAGCCAGAAGACGATGTTTTCAGCAACCAGGCCGGGAGGGTAAGCTGGATGGATTCAGAACACAGTTTTGGTGTACAGTTTCTTAAAAATAAAAGAGCTGAGGAATCTTGACTATTGATTTATCCTCTGACCGGGTTAAGCGCACTGGTCCATCCGATTAACCGGGCATCGTATTTACGATCAGCCCAATGTGGGTGAAATAATTCATAGCACCGAAAAGAAGTAAAGCCCATCCGCAGTATTTTATAAGAGAGAAAGTTGCTTTAACCTTAACGGTAGGGCTAAGTTTATTATCTGCAAAATCACTTAATATCCCTGGAATTATCAGTGCAGACACGCCAATAGCTGCCCATAGAGCAGAAATAAAAATAGATTCTATCAACGGATAGTCAGCCAATAAACCTGAAATGGGTTCCTGAGGAGGGGCGGCGAAAAGTTTGTAAATAACACCTGCAAATCCTGTAGCTATTAAAGCAAGACCAAGCCCATATAATACAAACTTTAAATGCCGGAGATCTTTTGAGACGTAAGTTATAGGTTGATCGCTGGCAACAATTGGTTTTTTCTCTTTCCAAAAATAGTAAGCCATTGCGAGCGTGATCAAACCCAATGCCAGGCTTGGTTCACCAAATACAATGTTGTCGAATGGAAAGTTTGGAGCCAGAGGCCAGGTAAGCGACATATGTAAGCCTGTGGTAGTAAGTATTACACCGATAACACCAAGGTTCAAAGCCCAGCCGCTTGGATTTATCTTTGTTTTATTTATCATATCACGGCTCATTTTTGCAAATGAGATTAAAGCCGCGCCAGCGGCCAAAGCCATTATAGTATTATAAACGGGAAGATTTTCCCACTGAATGATAAGTTCTTGTTCGCCTTGCATACCTAAATGATCTAATTAAAAAAAATGATTCGATTTGAAAAAGTCCTGTTTTAAGAACTGTGCATATAATTTATATACCATCTGGTAACAGGAAGAATGCACAGTGACAGGAGTATTGAATGGAGCCGAATGCTATCTCAAATCCGACTCTTTCGAATGTATGTTACCGCTTTTAAGGTTTACCGTAAAGATTAGATTGCCCGCCATCGATAGCGATGGTTTGTCCATTCACGTAGCTATTATTTTCGCTTAATAGAAATGCAACCAGCTGGCCGACTTCTTTTGGCTCTCCTAAACGCTGAGTAGGATTTAAGCTTGCGAAATCTTTTTCTGCTTGCTCCGGATTTTCAGGATTTTGTTTTTTCATGGATTCTCTGACCATCGTAGTTTTTATGGCACCTGGAGATATCGCGTTTGCAATAATGCCTTCACTGCCATATTCAACGGCAATACTTTTTGTGAGTCCTGATACGGCATGCTTTGTAGCCACATAGGGAGAAATGTTTCCGACAGCCCTGATGCCTGCAACAGAAGATGCATTAACAATGCGGCCGTACCCCTGCTCTTTCATAACTGCAAGGATCTCTCGAAGGCCGTAGTAAACACCCATGAAATTGATGTCTATCACCCGTTCTAAGTTTTCGTCGGATGTTTCGTGAAGCATCGTTTGATCGCCCTCTATCCCGGCATTATTGTAGAAGCCATCGATTCTCCCAAATGTATCCATCGTCTGCTTTGCGTAGTTTTTCACATCCTCTTTTTTGGATGCATCCCCTTCAACAGCTAAAAATTCTGAATTGGGATAATTCTCTTCGAGTTCATTGATCGCACTGTCAAGATTATCTTTATTATAATCTGTTATAACCACATCAGCCCCGAGTGCAGCAACTTCTTTTGCTGTTGCGAGACCCAGACCGGATCCGCCGCCGGTTATCACAATTACTTTATCATCAAAATCTAACATTTGTCTATCTCCTAATATTTAATTGTCATCTCAGTCTAACTATACAATGTAATTTTGGTCCATTTAATTTCCATAACATGAATAGTTTGATCTATTTTAGATGCTAATGGGCTGCAGAAGAGATAACTTGAAAAGTTTCGGGATATACAGAGTATTTTAGATTGAATAAAATACGTGGCATAGGTGCTTTGCAGAACCGCCCATATTTCGGGTTTTATGATTGATTTGTAGATTTAGGCAACTGATTCAGTATTTGTTCAATTGAAAAGGTTATTAGCGTAGTTGAGAAGTGATCAAAGACAAATGTCAAAGTTGGTTCTTATAATTTCGAGCTTGGAAATTACTCACGAACCATCTCCTCAAAATGTTCTTCTATTTTCTCCGGCGTTTGGGTGAATGTGCTGACGATCCAGGTGGCAAATAGTCCGAGCGTGAATCCGGGAATGAGTTCGTACATGTTATCCTTCAAAACAGGCACAAAATACCAGATAATGGTTACGAAAGTTCCGGTGAGCAATCCGGCAATGACCCCTGCTTTGGTAGTCTTTTTCCAGTAAAGTGCCATGATGGAAGTGGGCCCGATGGAGGCGCCCAATCCTGCCCAGGCAAACAGCACCAGCCAGAAGACAATGTTTTCAGCAATCAGGCCGAAGATCAGAGATATGATCACTAATATCACCACCACAACGCGGCTGTAAAGCACAAGTTTCTTTTGCGAAAGCTCTTCGTTTTTTTTGATAAGCTTATCGTACACATCCCGGACCACGCTGGAGGCTGCAACCAGAAGCTGGGAATCAGCGGTGGACATAATAGCCGCAAAAATGGAGGCGACCACCACTCCAAATAAAATGGGATGCAATTGAGTTTGTGCAAGAAGGGGATAAAGGTTTTCGGTGTCGGAGCCGGGCAGCATGCTGACTTCAGGGAAATAAGCCCGGCCAACCAGCCCAATTAAAACAGCCCCGCCCGCCATCAAGACGTTCCAGATGGTGCCGACAACTGCAGCGTATTTTAGCTGTTTAGCATCATCAATCGACATGTATCGGGAGAGAATATGTGGATTTCCCGGTGAGCCCAATCCGATTCCTATAAATCCAATGAAGGCTCCAAAACCCAAAGCGAACGGATCGATGAATCCAATTTCGTGCAGGGTTAGTTGCTCGGCCATCACGCCCCACCCGCCCAAATTCCAAATGGCAATGATCGGCAAAAAGACAAGCGCAATGATCATAAAAAATGCCTGGATAGTATCGGTTAGACTGACCGCCATAAATCCACCTAAGACAGTATAAAGCAAAATGATGACGGCGGATAATATCACTCCGTTTGTTTGCGTGATTCCAAAACTGGAAGCAAAGGCTTTGCCTCCGGCTACGAACTGCGAAGAAACATAGCCTACCATAAAGATGAGAAAGATGATAACGAGAATAGCGCGAAGACTGCCGGTTTTATCATCAAAACGTTCGGCGAAGAAATCAGGGACGGTGATACAGTCGTAGGTTTCAGTGAAGGTCCGAAGGCGTTTGGCATAGTACTTGAACAAAAACCATTCAACCACGATATAGCCAACGGTGGCCCACAATGCGGAAGCTCCCTGAGCATAGGCCATGCCGGTGACCCCCAATAGCAACCAGGCACTGCGTCCTGAAACAACAGCTGAAAGGGCAACAACCAGTCGGTTCATTTTCCTTCCGCCAATAAAAAATTCGGAAATACCTTCCGACGATAACCGGGCAGAATAGATGCCGATCCCAATCAGGATAACAAGGTAGCCTATGAATGCGGCAAGTACGTATCCGCTGCCGTCAACTGATATGGTGTTTAGTTCATCCATGCGGGAAAGAATTTTTTGCATGTGCAGTAGAGACACAAGATTTTTGTGTCTCTACGAATCACATTTTAATGATGCAAAAAATCACGGGAAAATGCCCATTTGTTCGTACATGATGCCGATTTTATTGATGGCACTGATGAATGCAGCAGTACGAAGATCGTCGAGGTCATGTTCATTTCGTATATTAACGATCTCCCGGTAGGCGTTGATCATGGTTTCTTCCAGGCCGGAATCTACCAGGTCATATTCCTCGGCACCGTGGGCCAGATTACTGATCTCTGCATCGGTGAATTTGCGGTCAGAGATGTTCTCGATCACCCCAAGAATTTTCTTCAGGCTTGTTTCATCAAACCGCTTGCCCATTCTTCCGAAACGCACATGTTGTATATTTTTAAGCCACTCAAAATAAGAGACAACCACACCCCCTGCGTTCAGATAAGAATCCGGTAGAACAAGTGCTCCACGGTTCTTTAAAATATCGTGTCCGTCGGCAGTAGTTGGGCCGTTAGCAGCCTCAGCTATGATCTTGGCTTTCACCTTGTCAGCATTGTCCCCGGTGATCTGACTTTCAAGGGCGGCAGGAATCAATATATCGCAATTTAGATAAAGGGCGTCATCCCGTTCCTTGAGTTTTTTGGAATTTCTAAAACCGATAATGGATCCTGTTTCTTTACGATAGTCCATTAGTTTTTCAAGATCGATTCCCTTTTCATCATAAATTGAACCCTCGATCTCAGCAATTCCTACTAACTTAGCGCCGGCTTCGGTCATATATTTTGATGCGTGATACCCTACGTTACCAAGACCCTGAACTACAAAAGTTTTGCCGTCAATACCTGTTTTGAGCCCGACTTTTTTCATGTCTTCTTCGATATTACAGGCCTCACGTATGCCAAAGTAAACTCCTCGTCCCGTAGCTTCTGTGCGCCCTCGAATACCACCTTGCTGAATAGGTTTTCCGGTAACGCAAGCTTCGGAGTTCAGGTCATCTTTCATTTGGCGATAGGTATCAAGGATCCACCCCATTTCTTTAGCGCCGGTTCCATAATCAGGAGCAGGCACATCAATACCCGGTCCAATAAATCCTTTTTTAATAAGCTCATAAGTATAACGACGGGTAATGCGTTCAAGCTCGGCTTCAGAATAATCTCTGGTACTGATCTTTACCCCCCCTTTTGCTCCTCCAAAAGGAACATCTACTATGGCACATTTATAAGACATCAAAGCAGCCAAAGCCATGGTTTCATCTTCATCTACTTTATGACTGAAACGAATACCACCTTTGGTTGGAGTTTTATGATGACTGTGTTCAACCCTCCATCCTTCAACAACTTCAATAGTCCCGTCATCTCGCTGCACGGGAAACGTTACATGGTACACGGTGTTACAGATCTTGATCTGGGCAAGTATTCCTTTGTCGAAGCGGGTGTATTTGGCCGCCTTATCAAAGTTTATATTTACCTGCTCATAGAATTTATAGGTGGACATATTCCTTTTTCTCCTTTCTTATTTAAATCGTGACTGATGGTCGTAATTATCTTACATAGATACAAGGATAAGCCATTTTTAATATGAGGTCGGAAGGGCAATGTGAAGATGGTCAGCCGAGCCAACATGCCGGATGGTTTTTAAGCCCATCATGCGGAGTGTTGTTTGAAGCAGGAAATTCCTTAACTCATTTTGGCCTATCGTCCTGAGATCAATGGCATGCACATAGCCTGATGGCTGGGTATAGTGCAGGGAACGTTTATTCAGAGGAATTCCCATTGTGGCATAATCTGCGGGAGTTCTTTGGATATCGGTTATCACAAGGTCGCTATCAGCTAAGGTGGTGGTTGCTATGGCTATCCGGAGAATGGGATGCATGGAACGATATACCTGCCGTACTTCATCGCTTTTGGCATTGACCGAGGAAAGGTACATCACCCCATAAAAACAAAAGGCTAAAACGAGTGTGCCAAGCCCGGCCAGGCTGAATTTGAGAAGTAATCGCTTATTTGAGGCTCTTCTGAACAGAAAAAGCACATACAACAGGAGTACCAAAACCGTTGCTAACATTCCACCGCCTAAAGCCAGCCAGCCATTCCACCCAAAAGAAAGATTCAAAAAAATAGATGTTCGGATCAGAATGAAGAAAGGTAAAATGCCAAGTCCCCCGATCAGTAGTATCCAGAATAAAAGCTGCAGCCACTTTTTCTTTATGGCAGATGACTCAGCATCCTGAAATGCATCCGCTTTATTTAAATTGAGCAGCCAATTGATATCTTTTTGGGAGATCTTATCCATGCCCGGTTCAACGAAAAAGAAGGAGCCGGGTTACGCACTGCGATAAGATCTTCTCAATAAAAAGGGAAAACTCTGTAGAATAACAATCAGCACGATCACAATGGGGATGATCTCATATGAATTTTGATTAATGGCTTTGCCCAGGCTCATTAAATGATAAATGAATAATACGCCCGTAGTGAAAAGGCTGAACCCGTATGCCCATGCGGTTCTGGTCCAGAGGGCAAAAGAACTGATAAGAGATGCAATACCAGTGATTAAAGAAGCGGAGAGAACAAGGAAGGGAAGTTCACTATTCTGAAATTCAAAAAGTCCTGCGGTGTAATTATTGACTTGCATCGCTCCAATGAGCTTTACTATTTGACAGACACCAACTAATAAGAAAAATATTTGCAGGAAAAGGTGAACTCTTCGGTCTTTTACATTCATTCTGACATAAGTTAGGGTTTGGGAGGTCTCTCTGTAATACCTAATCCCAAACCCCGAAAAATGTTCCTTGACCACATAAGAAACTTACTATTCAGAGAACTTCTTTTTCAGAAAAGACAGGCTTATCCTGCCGAAAGACATTGACGGTAAATAAAATTCCAACAGCGCCTACAACTGCATAAAAGGCAGCTCCTGCCAATCCTAAAACATGCACGATGGTTGTTCCGGCGAGGGCACCAAGAACTCCGAATGCGAGACTTGGAAACATGGTAACCCCGCGGTCTTTGGTGATAACACGACTAAGCCATCCTACAACTAACCCTATAGTGACATAAGCTAAAATGTTCATGAGTGTCATAACAATTTTGTTTTTGTTAATATGTATTAAAATAATGGGATATAGGGTATTTGCGTTCCTAAAAGGCGCACAACTTTGCTGAAATTCATATAGATTAACGATCCAATCATTAACAAGATCTCCGATACATTATGAAATCAATTCTTCTCTCTTCCTTACTGTGTTTAGCTTTGCTTATGGGATGTACCCCGAGTGAGCAGGAAATTTTTGATAAAGCCATGGATATTCATGAGCGGGTAATTACGCTGGATACCCATGTTGATATCAACGTGAATAACTTCACCGGGGAAACTAATTATACACAACGGCTGGATACTCAGGTTGACCTGATCAAAATGAATGAAGGCGGATTGGATGTGGTCTGGCTGATCGTTTATACCGGACAGGATACCCTTAGTGAAGAAGGCTATGCGGATGCTTATGAAAATGCGATCAGTAAATTTGAGGCTATTCATCGTTTAACGGAAGAAATTGCCCCCGGCCAAATTGAGCTGGCAACCACTTCCGAAGACGTGCGCCGCATTGTAGCCGAAGGCAAAAAAGTAGCTATGATCGGAGTTGAAAATGCATATCCGGTTGGAGAAGACCTTTCTCGTATTGAGGAATTTTATGATCGTGGAGCGCGATATATGTCGCTTACCCACAATGGTCATAATCAGTTTGGCGACTCCAATACCGGAGAAGGAGACGGGGAGTGGATGCACAACGGGTTAAGTGATCTCGGGCGTGAAGCCATTGCCGAAATGAACCGGGTCGGAATTATGATTGATATCTCACATCCTGCCAAAACTACTAATATGGAAACGATGGAGCTATCCCAAGCTCCCGTCATTGCTTCTCATTCATCTGCACGGTCTGTGTATGATCACAGCCGAAATCTGAGCGATGAAGAATTAATGATGCTGAAAGAAAATGGAGGAGTGGTTCAAACCGTAGCTTTCCGAGGGTATTTAGATGGCGAAAAACATGCGGCCTGGCAGGAAGCTTCACGCACAATCCTGGAAGAAGAAGCCGGAAAATTAGGATTTGAATTGGTAAGCTGGGAGGATATCCGCGCAATGAGCGGTGAAGAACGTGATGAATACATGGAAATGTACAGCACTGCTCAGGATAATGCGGAACCGAGAATTGAGGACGAAGTGAACGTAAATACCCCTCCGGTAAGTGTGGCTGATTTTGCAGATCATATTGATTATATGGTAGATCTGATTGGCATTGAGCACGTGGGAATTAGTTCTGATTTTGACGGCGGTGGCGGAGTTTATAACTGGATGGATGCTTCCGAAACCTTCAACGTGACCCATGAGCTGGTAAAACGGGGCTATTCTGAAGAGCAAATCGAAATGCTTTGGAGCGGAAACTTGCTTCGGGTTTTAGATGAAGTGCAGGCCGTAGCCGAGGAGCTTTAGAACTCCAAACAGCGAACATTCAACTCCGAACAGTGAAATGCACGTTCTGCATTGAATGTTCGGAGTTCCTTGTTCGATGTTCTCCCCTCTTGTAAACTAATTAACCCCAAATTATCTAATTGCTAAGAAAAGTTAGAAAGGGCATATAAATTTTAAACCGGCGCCTAATATTCTTAACTTTGAGTCCATTTTTAATCAAACCAAACAAACAAGAGTGATTGCACAAGCAGACGTTGCTACTGATGTCAAGATTTTAAAAGCTGATTTAAACAACCCTAAACACGCCTCAGATATAGTCAAGATAGTTGACCTTTTTGCGAGAGATCCTATGGGGCAGGATCAGGCGCTGGACGAGGAAGTCCGCGTTGATATGATCGCAGAGATGAAGAAAGTGCCCACTACCATGACTTACATCGCTTATGCCGATGAAAAGGCCCTGGGTATTGTAACCTGCTTTGTAGGTTTTTCGACCTTCACAGCCAGTAAAGTGTTCAAAATTCATGATGTAGCGGTTCACCCCGATGCCCGAGGAATGGGAATAGGAACCATGATGCTGGAAACCATCGAGAAAGAAGCGCGTGAAATGGGTTGCTCTAAAGTTACCCTGGAAGTGAGGGAAGACAATCCTGCCCGACGTTTATACGAAAAAATGGATTTCGAATACGGAGATCCCAAATGGTATTTCATGACCAAAGACCTGGAATGAACATCCAACACCGAATAAGGAACTTCGAATTTTGAAGTTAAAACCTCTTCTTAGCGGAAGGGTTTTTTTATTACTTAACGTGAGTTCGAAATAAAGAATGTTAGAATAGCTGCAAGATCCATCAGACGAATACCCCGTCTGATAGATGGGCTGATCGATGAAACAGACGCAGGATGTTGGATTAGGATAAGGAAAAGACGTAGGCCAAACGGACTTGGAGCCTCAGGCCGTGCCTCAAGGGCTTTTTAGCAAGGATAATTATCTCGAACTGAAGTTACTTGATCTTTTCAACCAATCGGCCATTTTCGTAGTGTTCTTGCTCAATGGTTGTTCCTTTACCATCAAATTCGGTAACTAAGCCATGGAAATTTTGAGGATCTGACAAGAAATGAGCCTCATATAGTAAACCTCCTGACTTGTGATAATATCTTTGTATGCCCTGGTATTCATTTTCAGGAGTAGGATAGATGAACTCAGACATTAAGTATCCTGAAATGAACGTTCTTTTGATAATCGGAAACCCCTCATCATATTCAAAAATAGTCCGGAAAAATTTCTGTCCCAGATCATTATATGTTTTTTGAGTAATTAAATTTCCTTCATGGTATATAGATTCCCTTTCGAGTATTCCTGTCTTCGGATCGAATAATTTGTTGGAACCATTAAAAAGCTTTCCATCCTCTGTTTTCCAATTTAGGTAGGAAAAGTTTTCATCCACATGGACGGTATCAGCAAAAAGCCGGGTTTCATAGGTACCAAGAAGGTTTTCTTTATCAATTACCCGGGTATTGAATAGCAGAATAAGCAGTGGTACCAAAGGGGCAAGTAATCCTATTTTGAGAAAGCTGCGAACAAATGATTTTTTCTTGGTCATCATAAACAGCCGCTTTTTGGTGAGGTAAAAGTTTAGATTGCTGGCAAAATTTACCTTGGTGTGATTTTCTGTCACTTCTAACAGCTGGTTCTGATATTCCTTTATGTCTTCACAACTGTTAAGAACTTGTTCATCGGCCAGGAATTCATGGTTGATCAGTATCGCTCTTCTAAACAAATAAACTCCGGGATTAAACCAGAATATGACTTTAAGTAGTTCAACAAAAAGTACATCAAGGGAGTGTTTTCCGTTTATATGTGCCATTTCATGATCCAGAATCTGATCGCTGATCAACCCTTTCTCATAGTCATGCTTGTTTACAAAAATAGCATCCATAAATGAATGAGGGACAACCGGGCGTTTTGACAACTTTAACTTAGTTGTTCCCAAGTCAACATGATTCAAGCCTTCCGCAGACTATAGATGGAATAAATGCCATAGACATATCGGGAAAAAAGAATGAGCGTAATTAGAGCATACCCAAAGAAAAGCACTGTGGCTAAGGGGAAAAACCGGGAAGTGTTTGTTTCAACAACTGCGGAAGCCTCTGGTTCTGCACCATCAGGAAAGATATTACCGGTTACGAAAATAGTCGGTGCTTTTTTTATAGCTGTGATCTGTTGTGCATCGATTCCCGCTATATCATCATTTGGTGCTACAATGAATTGATTGGTTCCCATAAAAAAATCAAGTGAAGGAAGTGTGAGCCCTAATACCGGAGCTCCCAGTAAATAGAACCGATTAAATCGATAGCATTTTTCGTTGGCGAGCAAAACTCGATAGATCAGAAATAAAGCGAGTAAACAGAGGGTAGAATTTAAAATGTAAGCGATCATGACTTCTTCTTTTGAATTTCCTGTTCTACGATGGCTTTAAGTTCCTCCAGCTCCCCTTCAGATAAGTTGGTTTCTGAGGTAAAAAAAGATGCAAATTGCGGAGCGGAGTTATTAAAGAACTTCTTGATCAACCCATTTACATGCTTCGAGAAATAATCCGATTTCTTCACCAGCGGGTAATATTGCCGGGAGCGCCCCATTTGTTCGTAACCCACAAACCCCTTTTGGGTCATACGCTTTAAAAGAGTAGCTAACGTGGTGGGTGCCGGTTTGGGTTCAGGATATTCATCCAGCAGATCTTTCATAAAAGCCTTTTCGAGCTTCCACACATACTGCATCAATTCTTCTTCGGTTTGAGATAATTGCATTAGGCTCTACAAAGTTAGAATTATTTCTACAAATGTAGAATAAAAAATCAAATTTCCAAAATTTTCTTATAATTCCGGTGCAAATCTAACTCTATTTACTTCTTACCTAATGAAAAACTTATTCATCTTATTTTTTGCATTATTTCTGCTAATTTCTTGCACGGAAGAAGAAACCGGGCCTCCTTTTGAGGTCGAACTTCCGCTTACTGAGAACACTGGTCAGGTTCCGCCTATTTTAGCTCTTACCATGGGAGGTAATTATGTGTTTGAACCGCAGTACCCAGGAGAACCCACCGAGCTTCCGGCCGGGTTGACAAAAGGTGAGGTTATTCATGGAATTTTAGATCTTCAGCAATATATAGCCCAGGGATTTGCAGCAGGATTTATTGATTCATCTGTTTATAAGCGAAATATGATGCTGATCGAAGATCATACCGTGACGGATGAATGGGTGGATGTGATCTTCACAGTGGCTGTCGGTGAGGATGGAAATGGCGAAATGATGGTGTTTGTGGAAGATGAAAGCGGAGAGTTTGATGAGGAGAATCCCGTTTATTTTGAGCCTGCAACGGTGCAATTTCAGGACAATGTATTTGAGGTGATGGAAGCGAAGGTGACGGCAAGAATGGAGTATTTTAATGGGGAGGAAATTATACATCATGAAGGCCCGGCTAGCCTGCTGTATTTGTCTGATACCAATCCTTCGGAAAGCCTCCAGCTCTATTTCGATCATCTGCGAATGGGAAGGTGGACCGTAAATGATCAAACCTTCAATGTGGCCCTCATCAAAGAAAGCGCTCCGCCGTATCGGGTAGAGCCTTATACCTATTTCTATATCGATCTTGATGAAGATGGCCAGTTTGATGTTATGCCCGATGGTTTTGAAGCCTATCCGGTCACGGAGCCGTTTAACATTGCCGGAGAAAGCTGGAAGATCTCTGAAATAGCAGCGGATGGAAGCTCCATAACCATTGCAGAATCGGAGGACGAAGTAGATCCAAAAGTGGCACTTCGACCCGGAACCAAAGCTCCCGAGTTCACCGCTGAAACAGTGAGCGGGGATGAATTAAGCTTGTCCGATTTAAGCGGTAAATATGTGATGATCGATTTTTGGGGAACCTGGTGCGGTCCGTGCATCGAAGCTCTTCCCGTTATAAAGAAAGCATATGAAACGTATGGTGGAGAAAATTTCGAGATCATAGGAATTGCGAATGAACTCAGCCTGGAACAATTCGAGAACTTTGTGGAACGGGAAAACCTGCAATGGCCGCAAATACCTGAGATCTATGAAGAGAATAATGAGATACAGGAATTATATTCGGTCAATTCATATCCCACTTATTATCTGCTAAATCCGAATGGGGAAATTATAGAATACGGAATGGCATTATCTGCGGATAATTTGATGGAGACCTTGGCGAAATATTTGAAGTAGGGAAAGCTGAGAGCTGATGGCTGAAAGCTCAAAATCATTCCTACTCATCCAAAACCAACACCGCTTCATCGGCCAAAGCCAATACCACTTTGGTGTACATGGTACTTGGGTTATATCGGAAAACCGCTTTCTCCACCGATCCGGTGACCCCTTTGAAATGAGCTAAATAGTTGGCTACCGATTTGATGTTATTGGGCATGTGATACAGGTCTTTGCCCACCCACCATCGATTTAATGAATAGGGAATGAATTGTGCATACGACATGGCTCCGGCATAGCTGGATTCCATTGCAAGTACATCAAGCTCATTATTTTTAGCAAAAATGAGAAGTTCTTCCAGCTGGGCTTTGGCGAATTCACTTCGGTGACCTTCCGCATACATCGAAACATATGCGTTAAATGGATTGTAACTTCCTCTGTATCGGCCGAATTCAGATTCAATTCCGATGATCCCTGCGATCACATGTTTGGGAATTCCATATTCTTTTTCAGCTGATTCCAGCTCAGCAGCATACTCATTCATGAAATTCCGGATCTTATCCCGTTTTCTTTCATAGTTGATCACACTCTGATAATCCTCAAAATTCTCGATCTTGATCTCGGCAGCCCGTGTGAATTTTCCGGTTATATCTTCCACCAGTTTAAACCGCGAATCTTCTATCATTTTATTGAACGCATAACCTTTAGCCTCAAAATACTCCTCCAGCTCTTTGATATTTTCCTTCATCTTGTCCGGGTCAGGATTGAAAGCTAAAGCCGGTAATGGCATAACAATAAAAAATAAAAACAGGATGATGATCGTCTTTTTCATAATCTATAGCGGGTTTTTTGTCTCTCTGCCTCATTATACTAAAACTGCAGCCAATACAGAATTAAAGATTGTGAATTTTTGAGGTTACCTGATCAAAAATTATATTCTGCTAAACAAAAAGTCGTAATTATGAGAGAAAGTCTGATCAAAGAACTCAAAGAATTATCGGTGGAAGAAAAACTATTGATCACGGAAATGCTGTGGGACAGTTTAAAAGAGGAGAATCTACCTTTAAGTGAAAACCAACTGAACATCATAAGAGAAAGAGAGGAAAAGTATAAAGCCGGAAAGTCAAAGTTGTATTCCTGGGAAGAGGTTAAATCAGAAAAGCCCAAATAAATGCAGCTTCATTTGACGGAAGAAGCAAAGAAAGACTATCAGGAAGCTAAAAAATGGTATAATGAAATAGATTCGGAATTAGGAGAGTACTTTGAATCTATTATTGAGGAAGCTTTAAACAGAGTGATAGAGAGCCCTGTTCAAAATCAAAGAGTATCAGGCGATACAAGGAAGGCAGTAGTTAATAAATTTCCATTCAATCTTTTCTATCTCATTTCTGATGAAACAATAGTTGTAACAGCAATTTTGCACCAAAGAAGAAATCCCAAACATTGGGAGCGTTAGTATATTCGATCCAACGCGGAGTTACTTTTAATGTTTAATTTAATGCGTCTGATGGAGACAACCCAGCTAAGGACCCTCACCTTTGTTTCCTCTCCCGGGAGAGGAAGACGCTTTGGTGAATTTGGATATAGTTAAAAGGTTATTTCCAATGGCTCAAGTCTTTAATTAAACTGAAGTAGTCACGATGAAATCTGACAGTTTAGTTAGATTAGAGTAAGCAAAACCTAATCACTAAACCCAGACTCACCATGACTACACAAGACAAAATAATCAAAACCAAGTTAGGATTACTACAATTAGCCACGCATTTAAACAATGTCTCGCAAGCCTGTCGCACGATGGGATACTCTCGCGACAGTTATTACCGGATCAAAGAGCTGTATGACACCGGTGGAGAGGCGGCCCTTCAAGAGCTTTCCCGACGCAAGCCTAATCACAAGAACCGGGTAGATCCAGCCATTGAAGAGCAAGTGGTTGCTGTCGCTGGAGAGTTTCCTGCCTATGGCCAGCAGCGAGCCAGTAATGAATTGGCTAAGCGAGGCCTTACTATTTCTCCCGGAGGCGTGCGAAGCATTTGGCTGCGCCACGACCTGGAAACCTTTAAGAAACGCTTGGCAGCTTTAGAAGCCAAAGTAGCCCAGGAAGGGATCATCTTAACCGAAGCTCAATTGGTAGCCTTAGAGAAAGCGAAAGAGCAAAAAGTGGCTCGGGGAGAAATCGAGACGCATCATCCCGGATATCTGGGAGCTCAGGATACCTACTATGTGGGTACGATAAAAGGTGTGGGACGCATCTACCAGCAAACCTATATCGATACGTATTGCAAAGTCGCTCAGGCGAAGCTATACACGGGGAAGGATGCCATTACCGCCGCCGATCTGCTCAATGACAAGGTGCTCCCATTGTATGAAGAGCAGGGCATTCGCCTGTTGCGTATCCTCACCGACCGGGGCACCGAATACTGTGGAAAGCTCGAGAACCATCGGTTCCAGTTGTATTTGGATCTGGAGGATATCGACCACACGCGCACCAAGGCCAAATCTCCGCAGACCAATGGCATCTGTGAACGCTTCCACCGGACCATTCAGGAAGAGTTCTACTCGATTATATTCCGCAAGAAAGTTTTCCGGAGTATCGAGGAGTTACAGGAGGAATTAGACGAGTGGATCAGCTGGTACAACACCGAACGAACCCATTCAGGCAAGTATTGCTACGGCAAAACACCGTGGCAGACACTGGAGGACAGCAAACATTTAGCTTTGGAAAAACAGCTCGACGAGTTACCTTGGCAGAACAGTAATCAGGATGAAGAACCAGTAGATTCTCCCCTCGAATTACTTGCTGAAACTCAAACGCAACAAGCGCCAAATTTGGACGAGATGAACCTGACAACAAAAACCAATTTCTAACCAGTGACTGTCAGATCAAGTCGTGGCTATTACAATTAAACATAAAACCAACCCAAAGAGCTTCCCCGCTCGGGTCCCGAGAATCGGGAAGGGGTGGGTCAATGTATCCAGGGCCTTTTCATGTATTTTCGATTCCGAAACTAATTTTAGAACTTACTCTGTACCCTCTGCGTCAGGGCAATTCTATTTTTAGAGGAAAAAACTTCAACATTCAATATTCCTTGTTCAATACTCGAAGTTCAAACTAAAAACCCTTACCTTTTAGGGCTTTTAAAAGTCCGCTATGCTTGGTTTCTCTGAGGATGGCGCCAAATTTCAAAACTATTATCAAAAAGTACCATGGCAAAAGAATTTGATGTATGTGTAATCGGGTCAGGCCCCGGCGGATATGTAGCCGCCATTCGCGCTTCTCAGCTTGGCTTCAAAACCGCAATTGTAGAAAAAAGACATCTCGGCGGTGTTTGTTTGAATATCGGGTGTATCCCAACCAAAGCCTTGTTGCGTTCGGCAGAAGTGTATGAGTCCATCGAGCACGCTTCGGATTACGGAATTAATGTAAAAGATTACTCTGCTGATTTTGGCGGCATGGTAAAACGAAGTCGTGGCGTCGCCGATAAAATGAGTAAGGGCGTTCAGTTTCTGATGAAAGCGAATAAAATCGAAGTGTTCATGGGAACCGGAGTTTTCAAATCAAAATCTGAGCTGGCAGTTAATGATGACAAAGGCAAAGAGCAGGAAAGCATCAAAGCCAAGCATTTTATTGTGGCTACAGGCGCGCGTCCGCGCGAGCTTCCAAGCCTGAAGATCGACGGTGAGATGGTCATTGATTCTGAGAAAGCGATGACCATGGAAAAACAGCCAAAGAAAATGGTGATCGTTGGAGCCGGCGCCATTGGTGTTGAGTTTGCGTATTTCTATCATACCATCGGAACCGAGGTTACTTTGGTTGAACTTCAGAAAAATTTAGTACCTGTAGAAGATGCGGATGTCGGAAAAGAACTCGGCAAAATCTACAAGAAAAAAGGCATTAACGTGATGACCGAAAGCACGGTCGAAAACGTGAAGAAGAAAGGGAAAGGCGTTGAAGTTACTGTTAAAACCAAGAAAGGCGAAGAGAAGATAGAAGCTGATGTGGTTCTTTCTGCTGTAGGCGTAACCGGAAATATTGAAGGCCTTGGCCTCGACAAAGCCGGTGTTAAAACTGAGAAAGGTTCTATCGTGGTGGACAAGAAAACCTACAAAACCAACGTGGACGGAATCTATGCTATCGGTGATATTATTGGCGCACCATGGCTGGCTCACAAAGCCACCCACGAAGGAATTGTTTGTATGGAACAGCTTGCCGGTAAAAAACCACATCCTATAAATTATAATAACATTCCGGGATGTACCTATTGTGAGCCTCAAATTGCTTCCGTGGGATTTACCGAACAAGCGGCCAAGGAAGAGGGCTACGAGGTGAAAGTTGGAAAGTTCCCGCTATCTGCCAGTGGTAAAGCAACGGCGTTGGGTCATGTAGAAGGCTTTGTAAAAGTTATTTTTGATGCCAAATACGGTGAGTGGCTCGGTTGCCATATGATCGGGTTCGGAGTGACTGAACTGATCGCTGAAGCTGTTGTAGCCCGTGATCTTGAAACCACCGGACATGAGATCATTAGCGCAGTTCACCCACACCCAACGCTTTCTGAAGCCGTGATGGAAGCCGTAGCTGAAGCATTCAACGAAGGAGTTCACTTAGGAACTCCGGTTAAGAAGAAATAAGAATCACATATTACGCCGATTGAAAGATTGGCACAGATTTGTGATAAAAAATTTGGCTCCTTCGGGAGCCATTTTTGTCTTAGTTGATTTTGCTTCTCGGTCTGACGGCTCTAAGCGTGTCTGACCGATGGGTATTAAAGTATCGAAGCCTTTAAAATCGATCAGACCGGTTATCGGTAAGATCGAGTATGTAAAGAAAAAGTCCTCCCTTGAGGGAGGTGCCGGACTGAACGAATGTGAAGTCTGGCGGAGGGTGTAAGCTAAGGGTGAGGAAGTTTTATTAAGTTGTTATTAAGCTTGTTACTGCTTGGCGAAAACACCCCTCGAAATTCAAAAAAGAAAAACTTTTTTGAATTGATCTCCCCTCAAGGGGAGACTTTTGCTTTAGCAAAATTGATATTGATAGAAATAGTAATGCCGCAAAAAACCATCGAATTATACGATCTGGGCCACGCCGCATATCAGCCGATATGGGATCTGCAGAAGTCTGTGCAACAGCGATTGATTGATGAAAAGCGAGCCGAGCAAAAAGGTGAATTCAAAGGAAAACGCCTGGATGATCTTCTGTTTTTTGTGGAGCACCCGCATATTTATACGTTGGGCAAAAGTGGACGGGAAGAGCATATGCTGCGCTCCGTGATGGAGCTTCAGCAACTGGAAGCGGAGTTCCTCAAAATTGATCGTGGCGGTGACATCACTTATCACGGACCAGGGCAAATTGTGGGCTATCCCATTTTGGATCTCGACCGGCACTTTACAGATGTACACAAATATCTGCGATTCCTGGAAGAAATCATGATCCGGGTTTGTGCTGATTATGGATTTGAGGCACATCAAATTGATGGTGCTACGGGTGTTTGGGTAAATAATGAAAAGATTTGCGCGATGGGCATTCGGTGCTCACGCTGGGTTACCATGCATGGCTTTGCGCTCAACGTGAACACTGACTTGAGATATTTTAACAATATCGTGCCCTGCGGAATTGATGATAAAGCCGTGACCAGTTTACAGAAACTTTCCGGCAAAGAGATTGACCTCGAGGAAGTTAAAGAGCGGGTTGTTTTTCACTTTCAGGAAATCTTTGGTGTAACCATAACACCAAAAGGTTCTCTGCAAGAAGTGGAGCAGATTATTTTGTAACTTTAAAAAATATACTAACACCCAAAAGGTCGTCACTCTGAGCGCCTATATGGTTTAAAGGAATCTGTGTTTATCGCGAAGAGTCTCAAGGTTCAATACTTGAACAGTTTTACACTTTGAGATCCTTCGCGGAATACATGTAAAGCCTAATCATAATTCTAAACGCTCAGGATGAAGACTCCTATGCTGGTCTGTTTGGATTGGCAAAAATCACTAAAGAAGCACCATGATCAAAGAACTTCAGGTCGTAGACAAACCATCAGAGAAAAACCGCCGTCCCGATTGGCTGCGCGTAAAACTTCCATCAGGAGAGAAATTTAAAGAAGTTTCGCAAACCATTCGAGACAATAATCTCAATACCGTTTGTTCGGAAGCCCGCTGCCCGAATATGGGTGAATGCTGGGGAGCCGGAACGGCCACATTCATGATCCTTGGGGACGTTTGTACCCGTTCCTGTGCCTTTTGCGCCATCAAAACCGGCCGACCGCCGGCTGACCTGGATTGGGACGAACCAAAACGCGTAGCCGATGCCGCTGCTAAAATGAAGCTGAAGCACGTGGTGCTTACTTCTGTAAACCGTGATGAACGAAAAGACGGTGGCGCTCCAATTTTTGCCGAATGTCACAAAGAAATTAGAAAAGCCATCCCCGGAGTGACCATCGAATCTCTCATTCCGGATTTTCGCGGAGAATGGGATGCAGCTCTCCAAATTGTATTTGATACTCCACCGGATGTGCTCAGTCACAATCTGGAAACCGTTCCAAATAAATACCGTCGTGTTCGCCCTCAGGCCCGTTACGAGCGTTCCCTTGAACTTCTTCAGCGTACTAAAAATGCCGGGATCAGAACCAAGACCGGGATCATGGTTGGGTTGGGTGAAAAACGAGAAGAAGTGATAGAGCTGATGCAGGATTGTGTGAATCACGGTGTTGATGTATTGACTATTGGCCAGTATATGCAGCCTACCAAAATGCATCACCCCGTTATCGACTGGGTGCACCCCGATCAGTTTGCTGAGTACAAAGAAATTGGTGAGAAGCTCGGAATCGAGCATGTAGAGAGTGGACCGCTGGTTCGTTCTTCCTATCATGCTGAGCGCCACGTTTAGTTAACCGTTATTGGTAAAATGGTTATTAGTGAAGCCTAATAACCATTAACTACTAACTAATGTCCCAATATCTTAACTTCCGAAAAAGACAAGGCACATGATTGCATTATTTACCGTATTGGCTATTAGTTATGTATTGGGGTCTGTTCCGGCTTCACTATGGGTAGGCCAAATATTCCACAAAATGGATATCCGTAATTTTGGGAGTGGGAATCTCGGAACTACCAATGCATTTCGGAATTTGGGGTGGAAGTCGGGAGTAAGTGTTTTATTTCTGGATTTCATGAAAGGTTTTGTGGCCTCCTATTGGGTAGCTATGTATGCCTTCGAGATCGGTAACGGTCCCATAGCTCCTCCGGGTTGGGAAGCCGATGCTTTTTTGAAGATCACTTGTGGATTGTTTGCAGTAGTTGGTCACATGTTTCCGCTCTTCGCAAATTTTAAAGGTGGAAAGGGAGCTGCAACAGCTTGCGGAATGTTATACGGGATCGAGCCTATTTCAATTGGTATTTCATCGGTCATTTTCATCGTAATTGTTTTCACTACCCGATATGTTTCCCTTGCCTCCATGACGGCCAGTTTCATCTATCCAATTAGTTTGTTGGTGATGCGTTTTGGATTCGGATATTACGTGGATGGAAGTATTATCATTTTTGCTATCCTGATAGCCAGCGGGATCATCTATAAACATAAATCCAATATTCGTCGCTTGCTGGATGGTACAGAAAGCAGAATAAGTTTCTCAGGCAATAAAGACAAAGAGAATAAAAAAAAAGCTGCTGAAGATTTGGCGGAGGCAGAAGTATGAGCAACAGAAATGTTACCGTGATCGGAGCCGGGAGTTTTGGAACCGCACTTGCAATGGTACTTGATCAGGCAGGGAATAACGTACAGCTTTGGGCACGTGAGGAGAGCATTGCCAATCATATCAATGAAAAGCATAAGAATCCCTCCTACCTAACGGATATTAAGCTATCGAAGTCGATTATTGCTTATAACGATCTTGAGCAATGCATGCAATCTCAGGATATGGTTGTTTTTGCAACACCATCCCATACACTTCGTGATATGGCCGCAAAACTCAAACCCTGCCTCGACGGACACGAGATATTGGTGACGGTAGCAAAAGGAATCGAGAATGATTCTTTTAAGACCATGTCTCAGGTATTGGTTGAAGTGATGCAGGGAACTACGCTGGAAGATAATATCGGCGTTCTTTACGGGCCAAGTCATGCCGAGGAAGTTGGTACCTTGAAACCAACCACGGTTGTTGCAGCGGCCTATTCGACCCGAACAGCGAAGATCATTCAGGAAACATTTTTAACACCTATGTTCCGGGTGTATGCGAATACTGATGTGATTGGTGTTGAAATTGGAGGCTCAGTAAAAAATATTATGGCTATTGCGGCGGGTATCGTAGATGGTGCCGAGCTTGGTGATAATGCCAAAGCAGCTCTCATCACACGTGGACTTCATGAAATGAAACGGATGGGAACGATGATGGGCGCTCACTCTGATACGTTCTCAGGATTGACAGGCATGGGTGACCTTATCGTAACATGTACCAGTTCTCACAGCCGGAACCGTTCCGTAGGTTTTCGCATTGGTAAAGGTGAAAAACTCGATGACATCATTGAAGGCATGAACATGGTGGCAGAAGGCGTAAAGACTACAAAATCGGTATATGACTGGGCCACAAAGAATAAAGTGGAAATGCCGATAACTAAGGCTGTGTATGGTGTTTTATTTGACAATGTGAACCCAAGGGATGCGTTGTACAACTTGATGACGCGAGATCCCAAAAATGAAATTGTAATGTAAATCGGGTTTCAAGTTTCGTGTTGCGGGTTACAAGAAAATAAATCCGCAACACGAAACCTGAAACTCGGAACCCTTATTTCGATGGAAGACGAGTTTGAATTTTACATGCAGTACTCTGACACGATAAAAGTGTCTAAACTGACAAGATCGGATCTCAAGAATCTTATCCAAACGGGAGAGAGCACCTTTCTGGAATTCAAGCACAGCGTAGCCTCCCCGGAAAAAATAGCACGTGAAATGGCAGCCTTTGCAAACACCAAAGGAGGAACCATTCTGATCGGTGTTGAAGACAACGGAGAGATCCTGGGAGTGGAGGGATATCATGAGGAGGAGTTTTGGCTGAATCAGGCCGCTGCTGAAGAATGTATTCCTGAGATTCCCATCGAGATTGAACTTCTGAATGTTGGGGAGCGGGATGTTCTCATCGTAAAAGTGCCGGAAGCCATAGAGAAACCCATTTATGTAAAAGGAAAGCAAACCCGTCAGGTTTATGTTCGCCTTAAAGATGAAAGCGTGGTTGCCAGCGATGAATACATCGAAGTGCTCAAGCAAAATAGTTCCGACGAGGGTGTGACTTTTGAGTACGGTGAAAAGGAGCAGCAGCTTTTCCGGTTTTTGAATGAATACGGGGATATCACGGTTAAGAGATTCTCACTGCTGATCAGCGTAACGACCTATCGCGCAGCTAAAATTTTGGTGAGTTTGGTAAGTGCCGGCATACTTGATCTATTTGAAAAAGATGGCGTAACGCATTATACATTTTCCCATAAAACTTCGTAATTTTGACTCGTTCTAAATAAAGGGAGCGATATAAACCATGAGTGTCCAAGAAGAAAGTTTAGATGATGTTATTTACTCACTGATCGATGTGGAGGAGGAAAAATCTGCAACTCCGCAACCGATCACGGAAGACGATTACCAAAAAAATGAGCTGACCGGTGAACCGGTAACCCTTACCGAACGTGCAGCCAAACAGGTTGAGAAGATCAAAAATGAAGAGGGGTTGGATGAAAACCTCTATCTCCGTGTAGCGGTAGATGGCGGTGGTTGCTCAGGTTTGAGCTACAAACTCGGTTTAGATCATCGCACGGATGAAGACAAGATATTTGAAAGCCATGGTATGGAGATCATTGTAGCTCCCAAACATTTAATGTATCTCGAGGGAATGCAGATCGATTATCCCGACGGACTGGATGCACGTGGTTTTACTTTTGATAACCCTAATGCTGTTGAGAATTGTGGGTGCGGTACGTCGTTTGCGATTTGATAAAGAAGCTTTTTTGATTTAGGAATGGAACACGGATAATGCAGATGCTGTGGATCTTCGCTGATTTAACGTGAATTGGACATTAAGACCATCTGTTGAACGCGTTGAATGGTCATTTCGCGGCAAATGCCCGAAATCTTATGGTTTTTGAGGAATCGAATACGGAAGTAATGGCCACCATTCGATTCCGGTCACCACGGGAATGACCTGCAAGCATCCATTTTTCTCTTTTTAACTGAGTTCTTATTTCGAACGGAAGTTGATGTAATATTTGTGTGAGAGTTAGTAGGGTACAACTAAATCATCAGTCAAAATAGAGAAATGCTTTTTGTCAAGAGAGGCTACCGGGATATTATTCACAATAGCTGTTGCAGCTATGAATGCATCCGGCAATCTTAGACCATGACTTTTCCCAAAGCGCATTCTTAACAGGCCCGCTTCTTTAGCAATTTGCTCTGTAATTGGAATTTGTTCAATTGAGTTTTCTAAAAAAGAAGTTAGCTCACGCAATTCTTTTTTAGAGATTATACCGGCATAAAGTTCTGAAACAACTACTACAGAAGTGAGGATTGGATCAAATTGGATAATAAATTGAGAAGCTTCAGGCTTACCTTTTAAAAAATCGATAAGAATGTTTGAATCAACGATCACGGTATATTCGATTTAAACGTTCTTCCCATTCATTTCTAAGCTCGTCAATATCAGGAATATCTTTCTTATCCTTCCAGATACCGGCAAAATCCATGATGGATTTCTTTTTGGTTTCATCTTTTTTCTTGACCATATACTCATCAATCGCTTCGCGGATGATGTTGCTTTGAGTCATACCTCGTTCATCGGAAAGCTTTTCGATGGCTTTTTTTTCTTCTTCGGTTAGGTAGATCTGCGTGCGTATCATGGTTCTCTCCATTAAATATGATGTATATAATATACATCGTTTATGCATGTTGCTCAAATCGGGCAACTATTTAACTAACCTGAGTTCGATTAAAAAGCAGGTTCTGTCAAGACAAGGTGGTCATTTCGTGGCAAATGCCCGAAATCTACTTGTTTTTTTTAGGTATCTATGATTGAATTACCGGCAATACCAAGATCCCTGCCTTCGCAGGGATGACTTTTTAGGCCTTTTTCAAGCTATCAATAATCAAGCTCAGGTACTTAGGAGACAGAAACTGCGTATAGGAAATCTGGCAGCTACTTATTTTCCGGAGAAGAAGTCATACCCAACTGCTCTTTAACTCTTTTAACACCTTCAGCGGCCTTTAATTTCCAGTCTTCCGTCACATAACGGCGTACCATTAGTACGGAACAAGGGGCACGATCAGCAATGATGTCGGGGATGGTTCCAAACAGCACATTGCGTATGCCCCATTCATGGGAAGCCCCAATGATCAGCAGATCATCCTGATTTTCCTCAAGCTCTTCCAAAATTCCACCTGTAACATCAGTAGATTCCTTCACAATTATAGACAATCTTTCGAAATCTCCGGCCAAAGGTTTTATGCGTTTTTGCAGTTCTTCTTCTTCATCTTTGAGATCTATGCCCGGTTTAACCAAGCGAAGAACTCTTAAATTGGCTCCCACAGATTGGGCAATACGTATTCCGATCTCCATGCCTAATCGTGCATGCAACCCGCCACCCCATGGAACTACCACAGAGTTGACCTCATCCAGCTCACGATCCTTTAATACAGACAAATCTGCTTTTAAATTCTTGATGATTTTTTGCACCGGTGTGTTATAAATTCGACCGAGGCTAAACCCGCCTTGCCAACCCATTACCAACATGTCTGCTTTTCGATCTTCAGTTTCCGAGATCAATCCTTTGAAAATATCATGGGCAGCTGCCGTCGCCGACTCAAAAGTAGTAGATGCAAGCGTTTTAATATCTTTTTTGTCAAAGGTTTCTTCTTGAGACTTCCTGCTGATCTCTTCGATACTTTCACGAACAGGTTCATGTTCTTCAAGCATTCGGTTTACGGTAGAAACAGGTGTTTGAAAAGGAACCTTCAGCATATTTAAGCCGGTAACATGTCCGCCCTCTTCCTTGCCCGTAGCAATAAGTTGGGAAATGGTAAGCAAAGCCTTTTCATGTTTTGGATTGGCTAAAGCGGTTACCACTTTGCGTCCTTCATTCACATTCAAGGCCCGGATAGCAGGAGTCCATTCTTCAAAATCAGATTCATGAAGTTCAACAGGCGCCGTAAACATACCAAAACCAAGTTCTTTCCAATTCTTTTTGAGCTCCGGCAGTGCATGTACAATTTCCACCCGGGATCGTCCCCAGACCAGATACCACGCAAGACTTACAAGAATAAGCACGACCACAGCAACCTGAGCAAAAGTACCGGAATATACGATGATAGACAGGCAACCAAGCGCTGCAAATATTTGAAGCCAGGGAGTGCCTGGGGTGCGGTAAGTCGGTTTATACCAATCGGGATGGGATACTCTTAGTACCACACAGCCAATATTCAGTGCCGCATAACTATAAAGCTGAAGGACACTCGCAATTTTCGCAAGATCCTCAAGGCTTTCGAGCAGTAAAAATAATAATGCCAGTATCCCGGTAAGAATGATGGCACGGTATGGAGTTAGTAATTTATGGTGAATATCCGCAAGCCAATTTGGTACCATCCGATCGCGTGCCATAGCAAGGTTAATTCTTGAAGAGGCCATGATACTGGCGTTTGCAGAAGAAAGAGTGGCTAAAAGTCCGGCTATTATTACAGCTACAGCACCGGGATTGCCAAGTATGGTTCGTGCCGCTGTGGTTAATGGATCTCGTACATCAGCTATGGTCGATTGTTCAAACATCCCGGCTATCACCAATACAATTACTACATACAAAACGGTGACCAGTGCTACGGAGCCAATAAGGGCCCGCGGTAAATTCTTGGAAGGGTTTTCGATCTCTTCAGCAACAGCAGCAATTTTTACAAATCCGAGAAAGGAGACAAACACCAAAGCCGTGGTGGCTGAGATAGAGTCAAAACCAAAAGGCATGAAGGGATCATATTTGGCTGAATCGATATGAAACACTCCCATAACACTGAAGGTGCCTAATATGGCAAACAGAATCAGAACCACAACTACTTGGGTACGGCCTGATTCTTTGGCCCCAACCACATTTAAAATGATTAATAGTACACCGCCAATTACAGCACCCCAGAAAGCGGTGATAGGTAGAAATTGTGATAAATATTCACCCAGTCCATATAAGTAAAAGGCAATGGCAAAGGTAAGGCTCAGCCAAATTCCAACTCCTGAAATAGCCCCCATAGCAGGACCTAAAGATCGTGAAACAAAAAAGTAATCGCCGCCGGAGGTGGGCATGCCGGTAGCTAATTCAGCTGCACTGGAGGCAGTGATCATACAAACAACACCGGCAATGAGATAAGCAAAAATAGCTGCCGGGCCAGACATTTCGAGGGCTACTCCGGCCAATAAAAAAATACCGGCACCGATCATTGTGCCGGCTCCGATGGTTAGGGCGTCCCAAAATCCAAGTTCACGCTTTAAATCTGCCATATAATAATATTAGGGTGTTTTATTGAGAGGAGAAACTAATACCAATTTGAGAAAACTAAAATTACAGTTATCGTTTTTTTTTTAAATCAGGGGTCCGTCTCATCTTTTTTGGAGATGAGTCTTACACCTCGTTTAAAGGTGATGTAATGCCAGGTCCATTCCGCAAATACCCGAAAGCGATTCCGGAAACCGATAAGAAAAAAAATGTGGATGAGCCCCCACATCAGCCATGCAAAAAAGCCACTGAATTTGAATCCGCGGATATCAGCTACTGCTTTTGCGCGGCCGATAGTTGCCATGGTTCCTTTATCAACATAATGGAAAGGTTTTTGGGTTGAAGCATTTTTCTTAAGGAGTTCTCCCAGGTATTTGCCTTGTTGAAGTGCTACCGGAGCCAGGCCGGGAAGCGGATTCCCATTTTCATCTTTTACATGCGCGGCATCTCCCACAACAAATATATGATCAGAACCAGCAACAGAAAGATCGTCTTCTACCATAGCGCGACCCATTCGGTCGGTTTCAACTCCAAGTTCCTGAATAAGGGGTGAAGCTTTCACTCCTGCTCCCCAAATTATATTCGGAGTTTCAATAAATTTTCCGTCAATCTGAACACTCTCTTTTTTGATTTCCTGAACGGGTGAATTCAACAGCACTTCAACACCCATATTTTTGAGGGTCTCTAATCCCTTTTCAGGAAGTGGCTGGTCGAATCCATTGAGAATACCATCGGCTGCCTCTACCAGGTAGATCTTCGTTTCTTCCGGTTTGATATTCCTGAAATCACGCATCATACTGCGTTTGGCAATTTCAGCGATGGAGCCGGCCATCTCCACACCGGTAGGTCCGCCGCCAATAACCACATACGTGAGATATGGCTTTCGTTTTTTGGGATCGATGATCTGCTCGGCTTTTTCAAGAGAAAGTAAAATACGCTCGCGGATCTCGAGAGCATCGGATAAGGTTTTCAATCCCGGAGCATGTTTTTTCCAGGCTTCATTCCCAAAGTAGTTGTATTGAGCTCCGGGCGCTAACACCAGGTAATGAAAGGGAAGGCTGGATCCGTTTCTAAGGTGAATACGCCGGCCTTCTTTATTAATTTTAGTGACTTCCCCCAATACCACCTGCACATTTTTCTGCTTGCTGAAAATAGCCCGAATAGGCATGGCAATATCACCGGGTGAAAGAGCAGCTGTGGCCACCTGGTACAACAAAGGCTGGAAAAGATGGTGATTGGTTTTGTCAACAATAGTTATGTTGAAATCTGATCTGGCCAGCTTTTTAGCGGCGGAAATACCTGCAAAACCACCCCCGACAATAATCACATTTTTTCCCATTATTCAATATTTAGAGGCCGGTTATTTTTTCATTTTGGACTTTGATATTCCATCAACATTATCTTTTTCATATTCATTTTCCGGAAGCATGATTTTATCCGAACTGGCATCCTTTTCTTGATCAATGGCATTGGCTTTAAAATGCCGCTCTATTTTCCCCTGAAGTGTTTCAGTAAGTTCTTTCAGGTTAGTTTTCTTTTTGGTCTTTCGCCCTTTCACAAATTGAGCAAAAGCAAGGGAAGCGGCTATTATTATGGCAGAGAAGATCAAAGCTGGAGCAGTATCGTTTCCGGTCCTATCAAAGATGATCGCTGCTAAGAGTAAAAATCCACCGAAGCCGGTTAGCAGTCCGGGCAGATAGAGTTTGTTAAGTGTTTTCAGGCTTTGCTTAACTGTGATCTTGGTGCTTCCATCCACCTGCTCAAATTCAACTTCAGGAGAAGTTGACGAAGCAAAGAGTTTAGCAGGTCCCACAGGTTTCGCCTTCCACACTGTTTTTGTTCTGCGGTGGGAAATTTCTCCCAAGGTGTTGAAGTGAAACTCGATTTGGCCCTTCAGCTCACTTACGAGATTTTTGTTGATTGAGCCATGCGCAAATCCAACGATTTCCGTGATAATAAAATTATTGGTATCCACCACGATCGGTTCATGTATGGAAATTCCGGAATGTTCAAGATAGGCTTCGTAAATGTACTTTTTGGGTATATTGAGTTCTTCTGCGATCTTATAGATGCGGTCGATTCTTTCAGGATGATCTTTTTCTTCAGATGATGAACCTTCTCCAAATTTTGCAGCAATTGTGCTTTTTGAATGATCTTCCTTATCTCATCTTCCGAAAACATACTCTTGTTGATCTAATTTAATTTTGCCTGGGCGTCCAGGATTATTTTCTCAACTTCCTCTTTCGAGATCAACTCTCTCTTGTTGCAATACTGACATATTACTTCCTGTCCTTCACCTTCCATATCCTTGAGATCGTTAAGGCTAAGCATGGACAAGGCACTCTTAAATCTCTTGCGTGTACAGCGGCAGAAGAAATCTACAGGCTGTCGGTTCAACTCTTTTGCTTTCAGGGGTGAAATAGCTTTCTGCATGATCTCGTCAATGTACTGTCCGTCAGATAGCAACTCATCGATAGGAGGAAATGAACCCAGCCGTTCTTGAAGCATATCAATTTGCCCTTCCGGGGCACCGGGGAGGCGTTGGATCATAAGTCCGCCGGCATTAGTGACGCTTCCATCCTCATCAATTCCAACATCAATTAATAGAGCAGACGGGATTTGTTCAGATTGGGTGAGGTAGTGTGCAACATCGCTGGTTACATCCCCTTTCATTAGCTGAATGCTGCTGGTCCGAGGTTCGGCTTCATTATATAATATTTTTGAAAATGTGAGAATACCTAAGCCCAATCCGTCACCGAGTTGAGTGTCGGAATCAGAATAATCAAGTTCGGCAGCAGGGTTCTGAACATACCCCCGAATTTCACCAACCTGATTGGCCTCCGCTACCAAAAATCCGATTGGTCCATTGCCATCCATGCGAAGTTGAATACGCTCCTCGCCTTTAAGCTCTGATGCAAGCAGCATGGTTGCCGTGAGGGCCTTGCCAAGGATCACCGTGTTGAGCAGAGAAAGATCGTGGTTAGCCTTAGCGGTTTTTACAACTTCGGTGGTTTTAACAACAGATATTTTAAAGTGACCGTCCGTTGTAATTCCCTTGATGAGTCGGTCTTTGAAATTATATTCTTCGATGTTCATAGAAGTGATAGAATGCTATTTAACGTCAGTTGGATATAAGAAATAAGTTAAAAGGATAAAAATGGATGATTGTGAGTCATTCCCGTGGAGACGGGAATCTAATGGTTGCCATTACTTCAGAATTCGCTGCGAAACGACCATTCAACGTGTTCAACAGGTGGTCTTTATATCGAATTCATGGTATTTAAAGAATCTCTTTTTGAAAATATTTCGTCCCAAAGATACGTAGAAAATTAGTTTTTATTGGGTGGAGGAAGGTTTTATCTACTGATGCCTTAGCACCTTTGACCCACCCCTTCCCGAATGCTTTCGGAACTCGAGCGGAGAAGTTCTTTGGGTGGTTTTTGTGTTGAATTGGAAAGTGCAGCTATTGGCGATAAGCTTTAAGCTATATCTAAATGCACCAAAGCGTCTTCCTCTCCCGGGAGAGGAAACAAAGGTGAGGGTGGAGTTCGTCAACTCTAAACTAACGTGAGTTCGAGATAAGAACTAAGTTAAAAGGATAAAAATGGATGTTTGTGGTCATTCCCGTGGAGACGGGAATCTAATGGCTGCCATGAATTCCGTATTGCCTACCTGACCAGCCATAAGATTTAGGGCATTCGCCGCGAAATGACCATTCAACGTACTCAACAGATGGTCTTTATATCGAATTCACGTTAAACTAAATCCTTATCTACATAAAAAAAACGCTCCAACACAAAATGCGGAGCGTTTGAATGCCTTTAACATTGAATATTCTTTTACTGAATATTCAACGTTCCTTAATCCCCAAACGAACCGGCCGGGCCCGGAAATACCACCGGACTTTCAAAGCCGTCTTTTGAAACGCTGGCAACACCAAAGTAATAGTTGTCGATCACGATGTTTTCGAGGGTGTGCTCGGTTACATCAGCTGGCACAAACACGCTTTTCTCCCATTGGCTGGAGTCTGTGAGTCGCCAGTAGATCTTATAACCGGCAAGTTGGGGATTTTCACTGGGGTCAAGTGCTTTCCAGCTTAGCGTCGTGCTTGGTCTCACAGCGCCGGAAATTTCCACATTGGCCGGTGGACTCGGAGCCCAACTCATCGCGGCCATTGTTACTGCATTCAACCCGGTCAATTTAGCAACGAAATCAAATTCCACTTCGCTCAGTACGTCACCATATTCCACGCCATCCTCAGTTCTGAGATCCTGATGCTGACGGTTATAATCTTCATTGGTTTCCATGATCCGTACTCCGGGGAATCCGGCATCGTTAAACGGACGGTGATGCCCTCCTCGGCCAAAACGGTCCAACCGGTAGATCATCATTACATCCAGATTCCGAATATAAAGATCTGCCATTTTATCGATGTAGCGAGCTAAATTTCGTGAAGGAGAATCAACCTCTCCACCGGTAAAGCGTCGTATTCTTGCTTCACGCTCGGTCTCAACAGCACGGGTTCCTTCCGAAAATACCCGGGCGGTGGTGTTATCAATTACCCCATTGATACCCTGTATATTTCCGATCATATCGTTATTGATCACACCCTTAATATCCCATCCTTGTTCTTTGGCATATTCAGCCAGTATCTGTCCGCCAAATAAGCCCTGTTCCTCACCGGAAAGCAGAGCGTACATAATGGAACCTTCAAATTCATACTCAGTCAACACCCGGGCAGCTTCCAATACACCCGCAACACCGGATGCGTTGTCATTAGCTCCGGGTGAAACAGATTCTCCGTCCATAACACTACTCACCCGTGAATCAATGTCACCACTCATCATCACAAAACGATTTGGGTCTGCGGTTCCTCGTTGGATAGCGATCACATTAACGATCTCAGCCGGTTCCGGAATTCTATTTTCGCCACCCACATAATCACGAACGTAGAATACTTCGAGACAACCCCCGCAAGTTTCAGAGGTATTTTCAAATTCCTCTTTCAGCCACCTTCGTGCTGCACCTATTCCTTCCGTTTCTGAAGTGGTATCAGAGAGTGTATGGCGGGTTTCAAAACCAACTAATTTAGTGAGATCAGCTTTTACACGTTCTACTGATGGAGCTTTCCCAATTTCTCTTAAAACTTCTGTCTGCATGGTTTGGGCCATGCCGAGCCCCGCAAATAAAGTGGCGAACACTAATGACAAAACCGTAGCTTTTATTGATCTCATAAATTTATTATTTATTGAAATGATCGTGTTAATCTTTATCCTGATCCAGGAAATCCTGTAAATTTTGCCGGAATTTAATTTGAGCTTTCAGCCCTGCACGGTGACCGAGTAAACCGCCCAATCCACAGGCAAGTATCACTGTGAGCATAAAAGTAAGCTTAAAATCTCCCAGCCCTGCATCATACAGTTCCACCCAAACAAGCGGGGGAATTGCTACCAACAAAGCAAAGATGTAGGGAACCGGACTTGCTCCTTGTAAACGACGTATAAAACGCCGGCCTGTCACAAAGGTAATGTTGAGATATACCAAGCCAAAACCGAGTAAAAATAACGTACCCACAAAGGTAGGGTCACTTACTTTTTTTAGAAATTCAGAAGAGAAAAGGGTAAATGCTGCAGAAACTATAAATATACCTGAAGCATAAAAAATTAATCGGGGCAGGTTGTCCAAAATGGGTATTATTTAGTTATGTTAAATTCTTTTAAAGTCTGGCTGAAATTCCTAAAAACCAATCCCAAATTCCAACACAAACATATATTTTAACTTCAAAGGCCATTGCGGCAATTATCTGTCAGCTAACCAGACCTCCGGATTCACAAACTCCCGGTCAACCCGAACGGCAAAAAACAACACTTCACCCAATTCAGTTTGTGCCGTTCCGGATCTTCCTATGAAATCTCCTTTTTTCAGTACCGTTCCTGTTTCGACATCTATCTGGCTCAGATTACCATATACGGTATGATATGCTCCATGCTTGACGATAACCACCTCTCCATATCCTCTCATTGGTAAAATCTGAGTCACATATCCATCTGACACCGCTTTTACTTCAGAACCGGACTCACTTACAATATCAATGCCTGGATGTTCTGTTATGGTTCCATACAGTGGATTTCGAACCCGTCCGAATTTTCTTGCGATGGTAGTACTTGAAACAGGCCATGATAATTGTCCTTTGGCTTCCGCAAATGACTCTTCATACTCGGAAAGTTCAGAATATCGCTCTACTTCTGCTGTCCGTCGACCGGTATCTGCAATATTCCGGGCTTCCTCTAATTTTCTTAACCGTTCCGCTTCCGCTTCCGCTTCTGCCTGCTCTAATTCCTGGAATGTATTTTCGAGGCCTTCTTTTGCTTCGCGTGTTTTACGAAGTTCAGCCAACCAGGTACTTCGTTCCTGTTTGATCTCCTCCACCGTTTGCTCTTGTTGCTGTCGCTGATCGGCTAACTCGTTTTTCTCTTGCTGGATCTCGGTTAGCACATCCCTGTTTCGTTTGTAGCTGTCTTCTAAATTCTTTTTGACCTTATCCAGCTCGCGTTTAGCTTCGTTGATAGCATCAGCCTGTTTAGTTTTTTGCTCATCGAACCGGCGCAGATAATTAGACCGAACCAACATCTGGTTGATGGATTCAGAAGTAAGCAACATTTCAAGATTCCCGGAGCGCCCGTTCTTATATGCATAAAGCACGATCTGTTTATAGTTCTCGATCAACTGCTCGAGTTCCAATTCCCTGAGTTCTATTTCTTTTTGCGTGAGTGCTATTTCCGCATCGATCTGATTTTGCTCTTCCTGTAAACTATTGATCTTGTCATCCTGTAAAGCGATCAGGTTATTTAAAGATTGAAATTGTTCATACGATCTATCAAATCGTTCTTCAGCCTGATTTACCCGCTGCTGATAGTTTTTGATGCGGGCCTCCAAAACATTGATCTCTGCCCTCGTATTCTTCTGATCTCTTAAAAGCTGTTCTCTTCGTTCCTGATAGCTTTGAGCAAACACATTACTGCTTAACAGTACCGCAACACATACTGTGATTACTGTCTTTATGTAATTGCTAAGTTTCATGAGCGTTCAATTTTAATACTTTCGGGGATATCGATGGTTAACTTTAGGTTGCCGGGATTTACGTTCAGACTTCTGATTAAGAATACGACCCTTGAGCCGCCATCAGAACTAAATATCGTTATTTTTCGGGGCAATTCGAACCCTTCCAGTTCACTGTAACTTTCATAGATGATCTCTGAATAAGGTGCTGAGCCGCGTCGGTTTTGAATGACCTGTTCCACCCAGCCGTTTTTCTTATTCACAAAAACCTGAGAACCATCTTTTAAACGCAGCTGATATGAATTATTGCTTTCTAAAACTGAGCTTACTTCCTCCGCAGATACCGTGAAATTGATCAGGTCCAGAATATTGATGGACGTCAGTTCATTCAGGCTAGTCATACGGGCATCATAAATAGATATTTTTTGAGCTTCCTTGTCGAGCCGGTTATAGATCAAAATTGAGTCTTGATCTACCAGCATTTGTCCGCCTTCAATTCCAATTCTATTCTGTATGGTGAGCAGGCTCAACTGCCGGTTTGCTTCAAAATCGATGGTAACACGGTCGCTGTTCCCCGGTTCACTCACCAGTGCTCTTCCCTTACCTGATAGCGTTTTGAGCTCCTCAGAATAATCAGGAATGGAAGAAACCACTGTTTCTTTATCAACAGAACTCTTGTTAAAACTCTCCTCAGTAACCGGGCGTGATGTACTGCAGGCAGAGATCAAAGTTGCTGCTAAGATCAGAAATGTTAAAGAAGAAAGGGGAGTTGAATTCACATTAATTAATTTTTTCTTGCAGCTGAGTCCGGCTTGAATCTTTTTCCAGGGCTTTTTTCCACCAATCCCGGGCTTCATCGAGATCACCCAGCTTTTCATGCACATCGCCCATATGTTCCAACACCTCAGCACTCGACTCTCCGGTATCAATAGAGGCTTTAATAAAACGCTGAGCACGATCATAATCTTCTAATTTAAAATATACCCAGCCTACGGTATCCAAATATGCGGCATTCTCGGGATTGACTTCAATCGCTTTTAGTGCTAACTCTTTCGCGCGTTCCAGGTTTTCTCCGCGAACCGACAAATGGTATGCGTAGTTATTCATGGCATTATCATTTTCAGGATCATACCGAAGAGCCAGCTCATAGGCTTCATCCGATTCTTCATGTTTTCCAAGGTTTGCTCGTGTATCACCGAGCGTACTGTATATTGCCGACTTAAAAGGACGACGCGCCGGAGCCCTCACCGCATTGGAAAGCCATTCTTCAGCTTCTTCATTTTGATCCATTAACATATAGGCGCTTCCTATAAAAAACTGAATAAATGCATCATCCGGGACGGACTCATCTGCTTTTTTGCCCACCTGAACCGTTTCCTCATATTTTTCCAAACTCATTAAAAGCTGAAGTCGTTGTCGCCAGGCGATCTCATCCTGCGGCAATAATTCATTCGCTCTCTCCAGGTTTTCAAGTGCTTTTGCGGGCTGAGCCGTTTGAATATAATACTGACCGGCCAAAGTAAAAGCAGGCCCGTAATCGGATTCAGTTTTGGTAAAAGAGTCCAGCACTCTTTCTGTTTCCACCCGAAGCTGAATGTTCTGTGGATCATTTTGGATCCTTGAATATAAAAAGCGGGCGATGTTCATTTTTTCCTGTGCTTCTAACAGTGGATCAGAAATAAAATTAGTAAGTAATGTGCCGGCACTGTCCCATTTTTGTTCGTCAAGATAAATTCCTGCTAAATTAATGAGTGATTGAGGATCACGGGCATTCCGGGTTAGAGCATCGTTAAGCGTTTCCGTAGCTTTTTCTGTACGACCGGTTTTAACGTAATATTCCCCAAGCAAATTTAGCATCTCCAGGTTATCGGGATCTGCTTCTCTGATCTTCTCAAGTTGTGCGACCGCAGAATCCGGAATTGCTAATGCTTCGAAGTTTCTAAACTTCATCAATAAAACAGACGGATCAGCCCCTCTCAGTTTTAGAATTTCATCCAGGGTTTGATTTGATTTAACAAACTCTCCATAATCCTTGTAAGTATCAGCGAGCATATATAGAGCATCAAAATCACCGGGATGATAATCGAGCAAGGTATTTAACTCCCTGAGCGTTGCTTCATTTTGCCCGGCACTTCTGTAAATACGAATAAGTTTTAACCTGAACCATTTATTATCCGGCTCTGAATCTACGGCTTGCTTTCCATAAAGAGCCGCATTCGGGAGGTCATTGAGTTGCAGATAGGTATCTGCCAATGCGTAATCAATTCCGGTTGACGAACCCAAATTTCGTTTAGCATCCAGCAAAAACTGTCGTGCTTTTTCATACTCTTCATTCTCAAAAGCTTCCATTCCTTTGATATAAGCTGACTTTCCGGACAGCTCTTTCTGGGTCTGTACTTGCCCATAAACAGGGATTACAAACAGCATTATAAAAAATATATTCAGACAGTATTTCATGACATTCATAATAACGCTAAGTATAACAGGAAAGTGCCATTTATGCTTGCTTAGATTCACCTTTCTAAGCTTTTAAATGTCTTTCTCTAACATTATCAGCTAACGCAAAAGAACGTTCAATATATGCCTTAAAAATTAGCATTTGTTTAACAAGTAATACTTTGCCTATTTTACAGCCATGCTATTTCAAAGCAGACATAGGATCAACTTAATTTCACTTCGGCGGCGGCTCCGGCAACGGCGGTAGTCATTCCATTGCTGCATCTTTCAGCAGCGCTCATCTTCTTACCGCGAGATCCTAATTAATAACTTCCACAGGCGAAGTTTATCACTCACTATTTTATATACCAATGTCCGTTCAAATTTTTATAGCTACAGAAATTCATACATTCTTCGCAGAAGATATCTGTTCACTAATTGAAAAAGCGGCCCACCAACGCGGGACCGGTATTGCAAAGCGTGAACCTGATTATATCAAAACTAAAATGACCAATGGTAATGCTGTTATTGCCCTGGATGGAGATCAGCTTGCCGGCTTTTGTTACGTTGAAATTTGGGAAGACAAAAAATACGTGGCTAACTCTGGGCTGATCGTACATCCTGACTACCGCGGTCAGGGACTTGCCAAAAAGATCAAAGCCAAAGCCTTCGAACTATCCCGAAAAAAGTACCCCGGTTCAAAACTATTTGGCATTACTACCAGCCTTCCGGTGATGAAGATCAACTCAGATCTGGGATATAGGCCTGTTACATTCTCTGAACTTACACAGGACGAAACCTTCTGGAAAGGTTGCCAAAGCTGTCCCAATTACGACATCCTGACTCGCAACAACCGCAAAAACTGCCTCTGTACTGGCATGCTCTTTGATCCGAGACATCTCAATAGCAAGCCTAAACAAGAACGCGACCAAACTATTGCCAAGTACTATCGATGGGTGAAATTGAAAACCGTTAAGTACCTCAAAAAAATTAATCCCGTAAATCTGTTTTTACTTATATAACCATGAGCAACAAGAAAAAAGTTTTACTCGCATTCAGCGGCGGGCTCGATACCAGCTACTGTGCCATTTGGCTTGCAAAAGAAAAAGGGTATGAAGTCCATACCGCAGCCGTACATACCGGTGGATTTAATGTAGCTGAAGAAAAAGCTTTAGCTGAAAAGGCCAAGAACCTGGGTATCAAAAATCATGTGATGCTTAATGTGGAAGAAGAATTCTACGAAAAGGGTATCAAGTATCTGATCTTTGGGAATGTCCTCAAAAATCACACCTATCCGCTTTCGGTAAGCGCTGAACGTGTATTTCAGGCTGTGGCCATCGCTGAATATGCCAAAGAAATTGATGCTGATGCCATTGCTCATGGAAGCACCGGGGCTGGAAATGATCAGGTTCGTTTTGATTTGGTTTTTAATGTAATTGCTCCCAAAATGGAGATCATCACTCCAATCCGTGATCAAAAGTTGAGCCGTGAGGAGGAGGTGGAATACCTTAAAAAAAATGGCATCGATCAGGAATGGGCGAAGGCGAAATATTCCATTAACAAAGGATTGTGGGGTACTTCTGTCGGCGGAGCTGAAACGCTGACTTCGCACAAAAGTTTGCCTGAAGAAGCCTGGCCAACAGAAGTCGTTAATGGTGATCCGTCAATTCTTGAACTGGGTTTTGAACATGGTGAACCAGTGACGATTAATAAAGAACGATTAACGCCAGTGTATCTCATTAAAAAACTAAATGAAATAGCTTCACCTTATGGAATCGGAAGAGATATTCACGTAGGTGATACCATCATTGGCATCAAGGGCCGCGTGGGATTTGAGGCTGCCGCCCCGATGCTCATCATAAAAGCACATCAGCTTTTGGAAAAGCACACCCTCGGTAAATGGCAGTTGTACTGGAAAGATCAACTGGCAGAATGGTACGGAATGCTGATGCACGAAGGGCAATATCTTGACCCAGTGATGCGCAATATCGAAACCTTCCTGGAGGACACACAGAAGAATGTCTCCGGGAAAGTATTTTTAAAACTGGAGCCCAGGCGATTTGAGTTGCAGGGCATTGAATCTGAAAACGATCTAATGGCTTCTAACTTTGGCCAATATGGAGAAATGAATAACGCATGGAGCGGCGGGGATGTAAAAGGCTTCACCAAGATTCTGGCTAATTCTATGCTTATTCAACAAAAAGTACAGGAACAAAATAATGATTAAAGTGGGCATCATTGGCGGCGCGGGTTATACATCCGGAGAACTAATTAGAATTTTACTTCATCATCCTGAGGTACAACTCGAAAGTGTAGTGAGCCGAAGTCACGCTGGAGAATTCTTATATAAAGCCCATCCCGACCTAACGGGCGAAACTGATCTGAAATTTGATTCAGATTTAAATCAGGGTGTAGATGTGATCTTTCTCTGTTCTGGACACGGAAAGTCAAAAGGATTGGTAGAAACCGGGGTACTTTCTGAGTCTGCAAAGATCATCGACCTGAGTACTGATTTCCGCCACAAAGGTAGTTCTCACGATTTCATTTATGGCCTGCCGGAGCTGAATCGTGGGGAGATTAAAAAAGCAAATCACATAGCCAATCCGGGATGTTTTGCAACGTGTATTCAACTTACGCTGCTACCACTTGCCAATGCTGGTTTATTGAATGAAGATGTACATGTAACGGCTATTACCGGAAGTACCGGGGCGGGCCAGAACCCAACCGCAACCACGCATTTTAGCTGGAGAAGTAACAATGCCTCTATCTACAAGCCCCTTAGACATCGTCACCTAAAAGAGATCAAACAAAGTTTGACGCAGCTTCAGAATGGCTTCAACAAGGAGATTCATTTTATTCCCATGCGCGGGGCTTTTACTCGGGGTATTTTAGCAGCTTCTTATTTATCAAACGAAAAATCTCTGAATGAAATAACTTCGATGTATCAGGGATTTTATGCCGGTCACCCCTTTATTCATCTCTCGAAAGAACCGGTAGATGTAAAACAGGTGGTTGGAACCAACAAAGCCTTCCTTCACCTCCAAAAAGAAAACGGTATAATTCTCATCACAGGAGTCATTGATAACCTGGTGAAAGGAGCTTCCGGTCAGGCAGTGCAAAATATGAATTTGCTCTTTGGGCTTGATGAAACAGAAGGGCTTACTCTAAAATCAATAGCATTTTAACATGAATCTATTCCAAGTATATCCGCTTTTTGATGTGGAGCCGGTGAAAGCTAAAGGCAATTACGTATATGATGCTGCCGGACAGAAATACCTCGATTTTTACGGAGGTCATGCGGTCATTTCTATCGGACATTCACATCCGCATTATGTGGAACGAGTGAATGCACAGTTGAACGAAATCGGCTTTTATTCAAATTCAGTTCCCATCAGTATTCAGGAACAACTCGCTAAGAAATTAGGGAACCTTTCAGGTTATAATAACTGGAATCTGTTCCTTTGCAACTCCGGGGCCGAAGCGAATGAGAATGCACTGAAAGTGGCTTCAGCTCATAATCAGCGCAAGAAGATCGTAGCGTTTAAAGGAGGGTTTCACGGAAGAACTTCCCTTGCGGTTTCTGTCACGGACAATCCAAGCATCCTTTTTCCGGTGAATGAAGGAGCTGATGTTATCCGCTTTGCTTTTGAAGACTTTGAAGGAGTGGAATCGGCCCTGAAAAATGAGGATGTCAGTTCAGTGATTATTGAAGGTATTCAGGGAGTAGGTGGAATTGTGGCTCCTTCTGTCAGTTTCTTGAATCACCTGAGAAAACTATGCAATGAAACAGGAACCGTACTGATCCTGGACGAAGTACAATCAGGCTTTGGACGAACCGGGGAGTTTTTTGCTCACCAATTGTTTGGGGTCGAACCGGATATCATCACAATGGCAAAAGGCATGGGTAATGGATTTCCGGTGGGAGGTGTGCTTATTCATCCCAAATTTAAAGCCTCCTTTGGAATGCTGGGAACTACTTTTGGAGGAAATCATCTTGCCTGTGCGGCATCTTTGGCCGTGCTGGAAGTACTTGAGCAAGAGAAACTCATTAGCAATGCAAAAGCGATGGGCCGGTATCTGGAAGCCGGATTAAGTCAACTTCAAAAAGTAAAAGAAGTACGAGCATTTGGGTTGATGGTCGGCGTAGAATTTGAAGAACCGGCAGCAGAATGGAGAAAGAAATTGCTATACGAACACTACATTTTCACCGGTTCCTCCTCCAACAAAAATGTACTTCGATTGCTGCCTCCACTTTCCATTGGTAAAGAAGAATACGATGAATTAATTCAAGCTTTAGAGGAGGTTTTGAAATGAACAGATCTAAAACGAACAAGAAAAGTCCTCAAGGAGGGACTTCTCGATCTCTAAAGAATAATATATAACAGCAACCCCGAATTAAATATGAATTCATTCCTATCCATAAAAGATATTGAAAATCTTCCGGCGTTGGTTAAAGATGCACTGGAGATCAAAAAGAATCCACATGTGTACACAGATCTTGGGCGACAAAGATCAATGTGCCTTATTTTTCTGAATCCCAGCTTACGAACCCGGTTAAGTTGCCAAAAAGCAGCTTTTAATCTTGGATTGAATACGGCTGTGCTGGATGTTGGGAGTCAGGGCTGGAAGCTGGAATTTGAAGATGGCGTCATTATGGATGGCGACAAAGCTGAACATATCAAAGAAGCGGCTGCCGTCATCGGTTCTTATTTTGATGTGATAGCCATCCGTGCTTTTGCCAAACTGGAAGACCGGGCTGAAGATTACAGTGAGCAGGTGATGGAATCCTTCAAAAAATACTGTCCTGCTCCGGTTATTAATATGGAGTCTTCGACGGGACATCCCTTGCAGGCCCTGGCCGACCTTATCACCATAGAAGAACATAAAACCGTCGAAAAACCGAAGGTGGTCTTGACCTGGGCTCCCCATCCGAAAGCACTTCCTCAAGCTGTAGCAAATTCATTTTCAAGATGGATGCAGGAAGCAGAATTTGATCTTACTATTACCCATCCTGAGGGCTATGAATTGGTTGATGAAGCCATTGGCAATGCGAAAGTGGAGTATGACCAGCAGAAAGCGTTTAAAGGCGCAGATTTCATCTATGCTAAAAACTGGAGCAGTTACTCCGATTATGGGAAAGTTCTTTCAACGGATTCATCCTGGATGGTAACATCAAAAAAAATGAGCCTGACAAATGATGGAAAATTCATGCACTGCCTTCCGGTACGGCGAAATGTGATCGTGGAAGATGCGGTACTGGACAGCAACCAGAGTCTTGTTATTCCTCAGGCTTCAAATAGGGTGACCTCAATGCAAGCCGTACTTAAGAATATCCTGGAGGGATTGACGAAGTGAGTGCTCTAAAAGTCATAAAGATTGGCGGAAAAGTGATCGATGATGACCAAAAGATGGATACTTTTCTGGAGGCTTTCGTTTCCATAACAGACCCGAAAGTACTGGTTCATGGGGGAGGATCTATCGCATCCGGAATGAGCGAGCGACTTGGCATCAAACCAAACGTGGTGGCCGGCCGGCGCATAACTGATGCCGAAACTTTAGAGGTGATCACTATGGTGTATGGAGGATTGGTGAACAAGAAGATCGTTGCAAAATTGCAGTCGCTTGGGGTAAATGCCGTGGGATTATCAGGAGCCGATCTGAATATCATTTCCGCAAAAAAGCGAGATCCCGAGCCCGTAGATTTTGGATGGGTAGGAGATGTGGATCAGGTAAATCCGGAGTGGGTCACAACATTTTTAAATAAAGGGATTACTCCTGTTTTAGCTCCCCTCACTCATGATGGAAGTGGAAACATGCTGAACACGAATGCAGATACTATCGCTTCTTCCGTGGCTTCGGCTTTGAGTTCTGATTTTGAAACGGAACTTATGCTTTGTTTCGAGCAAACCGGGGTGATGAACGGTGAAAAACTTATCACAGAAATGAACCAGCTTTTATATCGACATTTAAGAGATACAGGAGTAGTGACCGATGGCATGATCCCAAAGATCGAGGTAGGGTTTCAGGCGCTTAAGAATGGGGTGAGAAAAGTGAATATTAGAAACTTTGAGGATGTGGCAAAACCGGATTCAGGAACAGTTTTTATATCAAATTAGGCAATGGAATGGAACACGGATAGCCACTGGTAAAATTTTAATCTATATAACATTTTCGTGTTTTTGAGCTTTCGTGGCAAAAATTCACGACTACTAAAAACAATCATGAACAAGATCGAACAACTTAGTGAGCAGGCCATTGAACTCTTAAAAAAGCTCATTTCAACCCGGTCGTATAGTGGTGAAGAAGATGAGACTGCCATGCTGCTTTCGAATGTGTTGGAAGAATTCGGTTTCACCCCGAAACGAAAAGGAAATAATATTTGGGCATGGTCCGGAAAAACCGATTCTGAAAAACCCACGCTGATGTTGAATTCCCATCACGACACGGTCAAGGCTTCTTCCAAATGGACCAAGGACCCCTTCACCCCAACTTTCGATAACAATCAAATGTTTGGATTAGGAAGCAATGATGCCGGTGGACCTCTGGTAAGTTTATTAGCTGCTTTTATTTACCTGTCCCAACAAGAGCAACCTTACAACTTGGTATTTCTTGCTTCGGCTGAGGAAGAAACTTCCGGGAAAAACGGAGTTCCAGTCGTACTGCCTGAATTGGGAAAAATAGATCTCGCCATTGTAGGTGAACCGACCTCTATGGAGCTGGCCATTGCCGAACGTGGCTTGATCGTGCTGGATTGTGTGGCTCACGGAGAAAGCGGCCACGCCGCCCGGAATGAAGGGGAGAATGCCCTCTATAAAGCTATGGATGACATACACTGGTTCCGCACCTTTCATTTTGAAAAGGGTTCGGAAGTGCTCGGAGAAATCAACATGACGGTGACGATGATCGAGGGGGGAAGTCAACATAATGTAGTACCGGATGAATGCCGGTTTGTGGTCGATGTGCGTCCTAATGAGTTTTATTCGAACGAGGAAGTGGTTGATATCATCCGCAATCATGTGGATTGTGAGATAACTCCAAGATCCACCAACTTAAATGCTTCAGGAATTTCAACGCAACATCCGGTGGTAAAAAAAGCTCAGAAGCTGGGCATCAAAACCTATGGTTCCAAAACGATGTCAGACCAGGTTCACATGCCATTTAATAGTGTGAAAATAGGCCCTGGAAACACCCATCGTTCGCATACCGCGGATGAATTTATTTATCTGGATGAAATTCGAGAAGGCATCAAAACGTATATTGAGCTTTTGGACAACTTACAGATATAACGTGTTACCGTGTTAAAGTGTTACCGTGGCTTAATAGAAGCACGGTAACACTTTAACACCTTCACACTTAAACACTTGAAGAAAAATGAAGAAACTTTGGGAAAAAGGAATTGAAACCGATGCATTCATTGAGAAGTTCACGGTAGGGAATGATCGGGAATTGGATCTGGAACTGGCTAAATATGACGTTCAGGGAACCATCGCCCATATTAGCATGCTGGAATCAGTGGGTTTACTGGAATCAGACGAACTTGAGGAACTTACCGGTGAATTGAATCGCATTCTGGATGAAATGATTGAGCCGGGTGATTTTGAGATCGAAGAAGGAGTGGAGGACGTGCATTCCCAGATCGAACTTATGCTGACTCGGTCACTTGGGGATATCGGCAAAAAAGTCCACTCCGGTCGCTCACGAAACGATCAGGTGCTGGTTGATATTCGTCTTTATCTCCGCGATCAGATCAAAGAGATCGCTTCCCTTTCCAAAAAATTATTCGATACGCTGATCTCACAAAGTGAATCAAATAAAGAGGTCCTGCTGCCCGGATACACACACACTCAGGCCGCCATGCCCTCGAGTTTTGGGATGTGGTTTGGAGCCTATGCCGAGAGCCTTGTGGATGACCTGATGCTGCTGGAATCAACATATAAGATCATCAATCGAAATCCCCTGGGGTCCGCGGCAGGGTATGGATCTTCTTTCCCTTTAGACCGAACCATGACCGCCGAACTGCTCGGCTTTGAAGGATTGAACGTGAATTCTGTGTACGCACAGATGGGGCGTGGAAAAACAGAGCAAACGCTTTCCTTTGCCATGGCGGGACTTGCCGGGACACTGAACAAACTGGCATCGGATGTTTGCCTCTATAACAGCCAAAACTTCAATTTTATCAAACTGCCCGATGAACTGACCACCGGCTCCAGCATCATGCCGCACAAAAAGAACCCGGATGTTTTTGAGTTGATCCGTGCCAAGACGAACCTGCTTCTTTCTCTGCCCAATCAAATTATGATGACCACTTCAAACCTGACCTCCGGCTATCACCGTGACTTCCAGGTTCTAAAAGAGATCTTATTTCCGGCCATTCAAGAATTAAAAGACTGCCTCTTCATCACCGGGTATGCAGTTGAAAAAATTCAGGTGAATGATCAGATCTTAGACGATCCAAAATACAAACTCATCTTTTCGGTGGAAGCAGTTAATGAGCTGGTGTTAAATGGAACTCCTTTTCGCGATGCTTATCAAAAAGTGGCACAGCAGATCGAAGATGGAAGTTTTGAGCCGCCTGCTGAGCTTAACCATACTCATGAGGGTAGTATTGGAAATTTGGGGAATAAAGAGATTCGGGAAAGGCTAAACAGACTTGAGATTTAAGACATAAGATTAAAGATTGTTTGTCTCAAGCCTTTCATCTCACTACTGATCATGAACCAACTTTATTTCATAGCCCTTATTCCGCCCTCACCCCTAAGAGATGAAATTCAGCAATTGAAACTGGATGTGAGAGATAAGTTTGGCAGTAAACATGCACTGAATGCTCCTCCACACATTACACTCTTGAGTCCTTTTCGCATTGAGAAAGAAAATGTAGATCGCTTGCATTCTATGTTAGAAGTATTTACACAGGGGTTTAACCCCTTTAAAGTTCAATTTCATGATTTTTCCATCTTTCCGCCCCATGTGGTTTTTATTGATGTGATTAAGTCACCCGTGCTCGCCGAAGTGCAAACCAAACTTGAAAAACTGGGCCGTTCTAATCCGGAGCTTTTCAACTACAATTATGATGAGAGGCCGTATCATCCTCACTTAACACTGGCCTTCAAGGATCTCACTAAAAGTGATTTTTATGCTGTTTGGAAAGAGTTTGAGCATCAGGAATTCCGAAAGGATTTTTTAGCCGAACAGCTTTACCTGCTAAAGCATAACGGTGAAGTTTGGGAAGTTTCTGAAACATTTCCTTTGGCCAATCCTGACTAAGATCAACATAATCCAAATAAACCGGAATGCCCCCAACTAGTTTGATGTTGAAGGATCGGAATAATTATTCAATAACTTATAACAATTCAAAAATGACAAAGTCACTTAAATTATTTGAAGAAGCAGACCTGGGATCAATAACATTACAAAATCGTGTGGTCATGGCTCCTATGACCCGCAGCCGCGCTACCGCCGATCATGTTCCCACCGATATCATGGCAACCTATTATGGGCAGCGTTCTAATGCCGGACTTATTATTACGGAAGGAACTGCCCCTTCTCTGAATGGAGTTGGATACCCCAGAATTCCCGGCATTTATAATGATGAGCAACGTGAAGCCTGGAAACCGATAGCAGATAATGTTCATCAAAATGGCGGAAAAATATTCATGCAATTAATGCACACCGGACGTATCTCCCATGAACTGAATATGCCTGATGATGCAAAGATCCTGGCGCCAAGTGCGGTACCTTTCACCGACGATCAGATGTACACCGATCAGAAAGGCCCACAAGACTATCCCGTTCCTGAGAAGATGACGGAAGCCGAAATACAGTCAACCATTCAGGAACATGTTGATGCAGCTAAGCGTGCAATTGAAGCCGGTTTTGATGGCGTCGAGATACACGGAGCCAATGGATACCTGATCGAACAATTTTTAGCTCCCAACACCAATACACGAGACGACAACTACGGCGGATCCATCGAAAACAGGAATCGTTTTGCCATTGAAGTTTCAAAAGCTGTAGTTGATGCCATAGGCAAAGAAAAAACCGGGATCCGGCTTTCTCCTTATGGTGTATTTAGTGGTATTAAGCCTCACGACAACATCGACGAACAGTACATTGAACTTACCAAAGCCCTTAACGATCTTGGATTACTATACATCCATATTGTTGATCACTCCGCCATGGGCACGCCTGAGGTTCCCGATTCCATCAAAACTGCGATCAAAGATCACTTCAGTAATGGAGCGATTATTCTTTCAGGCGGATACAATGATGCAGAAGAAGCAAGCAAAGACCTTGAAAATGAGAATGGACATTTGATTGCATTTGGACGGCCGTTCATTTCAAATCCGGATCTTGTGAACCGCTTGAAAAATGACATTTCCCTGGCTGATCCCGATCATGACACCTTCTACACTCCGGGTGCTGAAGGTTACATCGATTACCCAACAGCTGATGAATCACAAACTCTAAATACCGTGAATTCGATATAAAGAATTTTAAAAAGGCTATGAGATCTATCTGACGGATTACCCGTCTGATGGATGGGCCTGAATGAGTATGTAAGCTGAATTAAAATGATCAAACCGAGAGAGGTAGATTAAACAGCCACGAACTCGATCTGATGGAAACCCCATCTGATCGATGGTGCAGGCGCCCAAATCAAACAAACGGTCAGATGGACTTAGAGCCATCAGGCCGTGCCTTAAAGGTTTTAACGAGGATAATTATCTCGAACTCACGTTAAATAAGATCTTTAGAAGTTGAGCTCGATTCTCTCACGGAGTTTCGGGCTTTATTATTTTTGCTCAGGCTTCTTGATCTTCCAATTTGGTTCTGTGTTGATTCGTGTGGGTAAGGGATAAAAGTACTCCTATTGTCAGCCCGTCAACCAGCATATTTTGGCAGAGCGTGCGGAGCGAGACCGACAGAAATAATCATGGTCATCCTTTACTTCCACAAATCCAGGTTCCAGCGGCGGAGGGTCGAACCTTGATTATCCTGATTTTTTTCGATTACCGGGATGTATTTTTTTGAATGCTTAAAGCATGTGATCGGTGCAAACCCGGATGGACCGTACCTGCATTTCTGCGTTAGCGGTAGCCTTTTAAACCCAGTGGAAGCATAATGAACCCTTCCGACCTCTTCTGTCTTCTCCTTAGCAAGGAGAAGGACGCGTTGTTAAGGGTTGTAGGATTTAATTGGCATCAAAACTATTCCGGGCTTGCACACCTCTCTCCTTGTGAAGGAGAGAACGAGAGAGGTCGGAATATAGGGCTGGATGTGTTACCAGGCTGAACTAGTCCTTTTAACCCCAAAAAGTGGATGGTATTAAGGGAGCTCGCGGCTACCGTAACACAGCCAACTTTGTCAATATGACCTGCTTTATTTGTAACAAGCCCACATTCGATTACCCACAGTATTCAACTTAGAGCCTCCAATTTTGAGGTAGGCTCAAAATATTCCTGAATGTTTTCACGAAGCTTAAGCGCCAGTTCTTTGCGATCAGACGACTGTTCTGTACGCTCCCCGAATTTTATCTTACAATCGATCTGTGTGGTTTGGGCGAGTTTCATCAAATGTTCGAGAAACCCGTCTCTGGCTCCAAAAAAACAAACGCTGTCTCTTGCATGCTGATCTCCGGGGCCGGTTCTGTAACTGATGGATGCAGTATGCACCGGCACTTTTTGTTTGGCAGGAAATTGAAGTAAAGAGGCATGAAAAGGTAAAATACCTTCTCCACCCGATGAGGTAGCTTCCGGGAAAAAGACCACTCCCTGATACTCATTCATAAACTCCGACAATTTTTTATTTACCCTTTTCACATCGGTCTTGCGCTTACGGTCTACAAATATCACCCCAACAGAATGTACCATAAAACCCAACACCGGCCAGTTACGAACGGCTTTCTTGGCCACAAAAGTGCATCTCAGGCTCAGGTAAAGAGGGATAATATCCAGATAACTTAAATGATTGGAAACCAGGAAGAAGGGAGCAGCCGGGGGTGCCCCCTCGATCTTAACATCCATATTAAAAATAAAAGCAGTGCCTTGTGCCCAGGTACGCATAAATAGATTTCGCCAGGGCTCATATCTCCGCCTGAAGATCCTGGGAATGGTCAATCCAACAGCATAAATGGCATAGGTAGAAAGGGTAAATATCAGCAGCAGGGTAAGCTTTATAATACCTCGGATCTTACTCATCGTTTTCCTGCTGAAATTTAGTGTTGTTTACCCAAAAAACATCTTTCTGGTGCGGTCTGTGATATTCTCGATATCAAGAAATATCATCACATATAGAAGTTCAAGATCTTTATGATAAGCCGGTTTGCTGATGATATCACAACCAACACTCAGGTAGTTTTCAAGTAATGCGGGAGCTTTGAATTTCTTTTTCAAGGACCGCACTTTTTCCTCTTCATTTTGTTTGAAAGGAGGCTTAGCACTTACCTGATATTCTTTGTGGATCACTCCCTGGTCTTTAAGTTCGTTATAGATGGCCAACCCTTCTTCAGGCGAAGTGGCAGGGATTCCCAGGCTGCCTAACAGATATCTTTTGTCCAATGCTTGTAAGTAACCCGCAAATCCTTTCCAAAGTAAAAAAAGAACACGTCCGCTTCTATGCTTTTCTTCTATACAAGCCCGGCCAACCTCGAAACTTTTGGAAAGCACTTCCTTGGGCAGGTCCTCTAAATTAAACAGGCTTTCTGAATAAAATCCTTCGCCCGATACCGTCTGTTCATACGTCTGTAACCGATATGTTCCAACTATTTCACCGGTAGCATTTTCTTTGACGATGAGGTGATGACACTGAGCATCAAATTTATCTTCATCAATGGTTTTTGAGGAATCAAACTCCCGTTCAAGTTCTTGATAAAAAACCCGATACCTCAAAGATAAAACACCTTCAATTTCTTTTTCAGTCCGTGCAATGCTTACGGTATACCGATGATTGGAAATATCCGGCAAGATCTTTTTCTCTGCTTTCAACTTTTATTCTGCTCTAATTTTTTTTAAAAACTCTGTATCAATTTTTGTTTAAGCCAACAATTCAGGGTATAAAAAAGATTCCGGTTATCAATTTTTTTAAACCAAGAAAATAATGCCTGATTTCTACATATAGTCTCATCATTGCCTGAGATAAGTGCTCGAAAATATCACTAAATCCATTCATCATTTCAATAAAATATTCGGAAAAGCTAAATATTGGTACTCCCATTCAATTATCAGTATCATTGGCAGCATTCGGAACGGTTTTGGCAAAAGCCGTTTTTGCTTTTTTGTAATTACATAATACCTTAAACTTTGAGCAGTACGGCAGAAAAATCACAACCTCGTTTACTCCGTGATGTAAACCTTTACATTATATTTGGCATCACGTTAACAGCGGTGATGGGAGTTTCCTCCATCGCTCCCGCCTTTCCTTCCATTGCCGATGCCATGCATGTTTCTGCTCAGCAGATCGGCCTGCTCATTACCTTTTTTACCCTGCCGGGAATTTTCATCACTCCGGTTCTTGGCATTCTCGCTGACCGATTTGGCCGGAAGATCGTATTAGTACCCTCATTGTTCCTTTTTGGGATCGCGGGTACCGCCTGTGCATTTGCCACTTCTTTTGATCAAATGTTATTCTTCAGGGCACTTCAGGGGATGGGAAGTGCTTCTTTAGGAGCATTAAACCTGACTTTGATTGGGGATCTTTATTCTGGAAATCAGCGCGCAACAGCCATGGGTTACAATGGAAGCGTATTGAGTATCGGTACCGCATTTTATCCCGCAGTTGGCGGAGCACTGGCAGTGATCGGCTGGCACTATCCTTTCTTCCTTAGCCTTTTAGCCATTCCGGTAGGACTTTTTGTACTCACCAATCTCGAGAAAACAGGATCGAACGGCGGACTTAATATGTCTCAGATCTTTTCAAACGTAGCTTCTTCGCTGGTTTCAAAGAAAGTCATTCCGCTCTTTGTGGGAATATTCCTGACCTTCATCATGCTTTATGGCGGATACATCACTTTTTTCACCATTCTGCTGGATGAAAAATTTGGGCAAAATTCATTGTGGATCGGCATCATATTATCCGGATCTTCTTTTATGACCGCATACGCATCTTCTCAACTGGGAAAATTGACTGAACGATTTTCGGAAGTTAGCCTTATCCGCACCGCCGCGGTTTTGTACTTATCCATTTTTCTTATGCTTCCCCTCGTTGAGAACATTTGGTGGTTCACTATTCCCGTGATCATCTTCGGAGCGGCCCAAGGGATCAACATTCCCAGCATCCTCAACCTCCTCACCGGCTATGCAGACAAAGAATATCGCGCTGCCTTCCTCTCCGTGAATTGGGTAGTAATGAGAATGGGGCAGGCTTTAGGGCCCTATTTACTTGGATTGGTATATGCCGGTATCAGCCTCAATGCTACTTTCTATGCTGCTGCCATCGCTGCAGGTTTATTTGTGATCTCATCCGTATTCTTCATGAAAGAAGAGTGGTATATAACTGCTGATACAAGCATGATCGAAGATCTGTAGTGCATAAAGCCGGCTGTTCAATTTTATCCATCACCTTCATAGGATGAAAAAAATATTTCCTGCGAACTCATTTTTCCCATCCCTTGTTTTCATAATAAATTAACAGCCAATTATCTAAACCAAATCTATTTATGAGTGAACAAATGAAAGCCGCTTTTATTGAAGAATACGGAGATCTTACTAACATAAAAACCGGTCAACTGGACAAGCCCGAAGCCGGTGAAGGAGAGGTTTTAGTACGGGTTAAAGCTGCCGGGGTAAATCCCGTGGACGCTGCTGTTGCACAGGGGATGCTTAAAGATGCCATTCCCGGAGAGTTTCCTTTAATTCCGGGATGGGATGTAGCGGGTGTAGTTGAAGAGGTTGGCCACTCGGTCAGCCGTTTTAGTTCCGGTGATGAAGTTTATGCATATGCAAGACGCCCCAAAATTCAACACGGAACGTTCGCAGAATATGTGAGCTTACCGGAATCTTACCTTGCCGAACGGCCAACCAATATTTCTATGGAAGAAGCTGGCGGAATCCCATTAGTGGGGTTAACAGCCTATCAATCTATTTTTGATTTTGGAGAACTCAAAAAGGGTCAGACCCTATTAATTTTAGGCGCTTCAGGTGGGGTAGGCACCTTAGCTATTCAATTAGCGAAATCTGTGGGGGCAAAAGTAATCGGTGTAGCGAGTGAAGCCAATCATGAATACATGAAAGAACTCGGGGCCGATATCACAATTGATTACAAAAATAACCATGTGGGTAAGGCGGTTAAAAAAGCTCAACCTGAAGGGGTTGATCTTATCTTTCATTGTTCCCGTGGAGATTCTTTTGCACAAGTAATGGAAGCTGATGTATTAAAAGACGGCGGGAAAGTGGTCTCTATAACCAAGAGTAAACCCGATATCAGCGATGATATTGAATTTAAATACGTATTTGTAGAACCGAATGCAGAACAGCTCGAGCATATTGCCGGGCTTGCTGATAACGGTAAAATAAAAGTGCCGGTTTCCAAGACCTATTCATTGGAAGAAGCCGGACAGGCTCTTCAGGAAATTGAGAAGCTCCACACCAGAGGTAAGTTGGTCATTACCCCTTAAGATTTATTACATAAAAATATCCCCGAAGCCGGTCCATAGGATCGGCTTTTTTATTAAAATCTATTTTCAGCTCTGTTGTCCCTGTTCAGGAATTTTAGCAAAATTAACAAGTCGAGAGCGGTTTGTTTTGTAAAAGGCATTTTCGGATGGTATAATCCAATACACTTTCAACCAAAATGAATTTCTGATGAAACGCCTTCTTTTTTTAACCTTTGTTCCGTTATTGCTCTCCCTAATTCTGATCCCCACTGAAACCCTGAAAGCCCAGATCGACCGCGAAGCCGGTGACCTGATCTCCACCCGTTCCGAGGTAATTGCACAACGGGGCATGGTGGCAACAAGTCAGCCTTTGGCTACTCAGGTGGGGTTAGAAATTTTGAGAAATGGCGGCAATGCGATCGATGCAGCCATTGGAGCCAACGCTGCCATGGGACTCATGGAGCCCACCGGCAACGGCATCGGAGGTGATCTGTTCGCTATTATATGGCATGAAGAAAGTGGCCAGCTTTATGCTCTCAATGCCAGCGGACGCTCTCCGCGCGGACTCTCCTACAACCGGCTGATGGAGATCCTGGAAGAAAAAGGAGAAAACAGCATTCCTGCCTATGATCTGCTTTCGGTCTCTGTGCCAGGAGCAGTGGATGGATGGTTTGAGATGCACAAACGGTTTGGTTCCGTTGATATGAGTGATATTCTTTCGGAACCGATCTGGTATGCTGAAAACGGATTCCCGGTCAGTGAGGCGATCTCGGCTTCATGGAGGCGCAGCGTTCCTTTTCTGAAGACTCAGCCCGGAGCTTTTGAAGAAACTTTTACCATCGACGGCGAGGGGCCTGAAAAAGGAGAGGTGTTCCGCAATCCTGATCTTGGGAATACCTTCCGTCTATTAGCGGAACAAGGTCGCGATGCATTCTACCGGGGAGAGGTTGCCAGAAAGATCGATACCTGGATGAAAGAAAATAACGGTTACCTCCGCTATGAGGATTTTGATAAGCATGAGTCGGAATGGGTAGAGCCGCAAACAGTGAACTACCGTGGCTATGATGTATACCAGGTGGGTGGGAACGTACAGGGAACAGCCGTACTTCAGATATTGAATATCCTGGAAGGATTTGACCTTACCGAGACCGGATTTGGCACTGCCGAAACCCTTCACCTGATGATCGAAGCCAAAAAACTGGCATTCGAAGACCGTGCCAAACACTATGCTGACCCTGCTTTTCATAAGGTTCCCTATAATATTTTACTGTCTAAGGAATATGCCGCTGAACGGCGTGAGCTGATCGGCGACCGCGCCCGCAGAGACCTCACCACCGGAGTTGAAGTGCTCGAAGACGGCGACACGATCTACCTCACTACAGCAGATAAGGAAGGCAATATGGTCTCGCTCATTCAGAGTAACTTTCGGGGCATGGGGACGGGATTTGTAGTTCCCGGCACCGGATTCAGTTTTCAGAACCGGGGTGAACTATTCTCTCTCGACCCGAACCATCCGAATGTATATGCACCGGGCAAACGCCCATTCCATACCATCATCCCCGGCTTTCTTATGAAAGACGGCAAGCCGATCATGGCATTTGGTAATATGGGCGGAGGGTATCAGCCGATCGGACATGTAAGCATTTTGACTAATGTGATCGACTTTGGGATGAATATTCAGCAGGCCGGCGATGCCTTTCGATGGGAACACTCAGGCTCTACTCAGCCTACAGATGATCTGTCAGATAAACTCACCAATTCAGGCCAGGTGAGTATTGAGTCCGGCGTAGATTTTGAAGTGGTTCAGGCCCTCCGACAAATGGGGCATCATGTTCAGATCGGAGACAGCTTCTTCGGCCGCTTCCAGGCCATCATGCACGACCATGAAAAAGGCGTGTATTTTGGCGCTTCGGAGTCGAGGGTGGATGGTCAGGCGGCAGGGTATTGAGGTTGCGTTGTTATATTAGTAGTTGGACCGGAAGTTTTGACAGATCTTCCCAACCAGATGGTTGGGAACGAGTATTAAAATATAGGTCAAAACATTTTTCTCTTTGTAAACAGAAGAATAAATTAATACTACGTTGATTATTTCATTTGAAAATGAGGAGCTTAAAGATATTTGCCTCAAAAAAGAGGTCGCTTTGAAAAAGCTTGGCTTGGAGGATGCAGAAAAATTGCAAAATAGGTATGCAGATTTACGGGCAGTAGAAAATTTTCAAGAAGAGCCTATAAATCACTATATTCGCAAGAAGGCGAAAGGAAAATATAGCATTAGTTTGGGGAAATTTGAACTTTTATTGATACCTATCAACAAGTCGCTTCGGTATAATAAGAATGGTGAAATTGATAAAAAATTTGTCACACGCTTAAAAGTAATCGACATCCAAAAGGCCCATGCTTAATCAACAGGCTTTATTAAAACATAATTGGTATTCTGCTCCAGGTAAATCTATTCTTGACCTTATTGAGCAAAGAAGTATTCCAAAAAGTACTCTACCAGATATCTTGAATATTTCTCACACCACTCTCGAAGATCTTCTTAATGGATATAAAGCGATCGATAATAGTATTGCGACTAAATTATCTAAAGAAATTGGTGGATCTGTTCAATTTTGGATTAAAAGAGAAGAACAGTTTCGAGAAGACTTGTTGAGATTAGAGAATATCTCGATAGACAAACTTCTATCTGATTTTGATGTTAATTATGTTTCAAAAAATAGCTTGTCTAATGGTTCGGTTACTCAAAAAGATAAGTTTCTCAATTTTTTTGATGTTCCAGATTTTCCATCTTGGAAGCTTAAGTATTCAGACTTATTCAAAAGGGTCTACTTTAAGAAGTCTCACACTTTGCAATCTAAAAAGGTAGGATTGGCTACTTGGCTTAGATGTGCAGAAATCCATTCTAATACTATAAAAACTTCCAGCTGGGATAAGGATAAGCTTATAGCCTCATTGGACGATATAAGGCGCCTAACTAAAGAAAAAGACCCAAATATTTTTATTCCTCACCTAAAAGATATATTTGCATCTTGTGGTGTCAAATTCTTGATACTTAAAACACCTAAAGGGTGTCCAATTAGTGGAGCAATACGCTTTATCGATGAAAACCCCGTTTTAGTATTAAGCCTCAGGTATAAATCTGATGACCATTTTTGGTTTACCATTTTTCACGAAATTGGCCATTTGATTCAACATAATATTCAAGACATTTTTTTAGAAGATAGGACAGATCAAAGTGATGTTGACAAGATTGAGGGAGAAGCGAATTATTTTGCGGAAAAGACTTTATTATCAGGCTTAGATAAAGACGCTCTTAAAAGAATTTCTATTTCACATAGAAATATTGTTAGAAAAGCTGTTGAGCTAAATATATCCCCAGGTATTTTAGTTGGCCAACTACAGTTCTACGAAATCGTAAGTCACAAACACTTTAATAATTTAAAAAGACGTTATACTTGGGATAATAACATTACCCAGTAAACCTAATATATGTGGTCGGGCTTTTCTCCCAGTTACAAACAGCATCTTCAATAATTTGCATTGAAAAGGGAATGCCTAAGTGTAAACCCAACGCATCCATACGTTGTTCAAGCTGGCCAATATTTAATCGATTTCCAAAAAGCCTCCTCGCGCCGTTATAAGGACCTGTGGCTCCTCGCAAATATGTACTTCCTGGTTCTATCGGCATAATTCCTAATTTCCCAAGCATACATAAGTAGTCAAACTTCGCCATTCTACCAAAGCGGAAAACTGAATCTATAGAATTATATAGGTGATCAAAAACGTCAAAAGCATTTCGTCCAACTTGATTCTGTGCATTGGTTAACAGAGTTCTGTGTGATAGATGACCACCAACCCAATTTTTATATGTATCTATACTCCGAGTGATATTTCGAATAGTCTCATATTTTCTATGGTTCCCAAACTTTCTATTACCTTTAACATTTTGTCCTTCTCGATTAATCCAGGCAACAAATTGATTTCTATTTTGAATGATATTATCCCAAGTCCATACAAAGCCTGAATTTGTACCAGAATAAAATGTTCTTACTAAATTCCATCTACCAGGCTTAGCTTTCCCAAACCAAATAGCTAAGAATATAAGCCAGGCAGCTTCATCTAATTCATTATTGTCAAGATAATATTTTGCCCCTCTCAAGGGGTTAAAATTATTAGCATTAGGATCTGAAAATGAAGCCGACTGACGATTTCTGCTAATAATTCCGCAAAACTGAATATCTCTTATACTATCGTGAAGTTGTTGAGCAAGTATGCCCTTAGCATTGGGTGTACGAAGTCCAGGCATTACATAAAAATTGCGTTCAAATTCATCCAAAGATGTTGCTAAGGTTGCTGGATCAGGGATTGCAATATTTACCATATTCTGCCACTTTTTTCGAAACCCATTCTCTTATTTTAAGCTCTACCTCTTTAGTAACTCCAAAACTGCTTTGGATGTTATGATTAAACCCGAGTACATGTATTTCATTATCTAATCTCTCATTTCCAATTACTTTGGTTATTCCTTCGTAAGAGTATCCCTTTACCCCCTTCCCATTTTTTCTTGGAAGAAGCCATTCATTTTTCTCTTCTATGCTAAAATCCACTTCTGCAATCCTCTCAAAATTTTCAATTACGCTCCTTCCATTTAATAGAAGTACTTTAATGGAAGATTTATTTATTATCGAACCTAAAATGTCAGAGCTCTCACTGAGCAATGTCTCTTTCTTTTCTTTAGAAATATTTCCCCATTTTTCGTGTGTGGCATATGGAATTAAGTCTAAGTGGCAAGCAGATAGTGAAGGAAAATAATACGAAGCTCCAGCGCCAGTAATTAAAAAATCTAGCTTTTTAAACCACCTGTCATATGGATTATTTAGGAAATATGACTCACTCATCTCAAGTATAAGTTCTATTTGTTCTTGATTAATTTTGGACCAACTGTCTATACCCAATGAATTTAAAGTTGGAAATCTTCTTTCATTACCTGCAATCTCTTTCCCTTTGGAGTTAATAAACTCTCTATCACTTGGATTGATACCTAAAGTGGCAAAAAAAGAATTCTCTACATTACCAAAAGCAACCACTGGAACAGCCCATTCCATAACTTCAAGCCTCTCATCACTTAGTTCTTCTAATTTAAGAAGACTCTGTATTAGCTCATTTTTTAATCTCATTCCTGATATTTAGCGTTAGTTTATCTGTATAATCCTTATAGATTTTATGAGTAAATTTCTTTGCTTCTGCTAAAAGTTTCTGGTTTTTATCCATTTTCTTTAGAGAGTAGCACTGTAAGAGTATTGCTACATCTTTCCAATAATCATTTAGTTTGTATTTAGCAATATTGACTTCATTACCTTGCCTAAAGTCATCCTCAATTATTATAATTTTATCCAGCTGACTTAAAGCTGCTTCTGGCATCTTTGGCATTATGCAACTTTCGCTATCCTGATAACCTTCATGAAGATAATCATTTATCCTTTCTTCTATTCCTGTATCCGTGTAATAATGTAGGCTTCCAACATTATGCACATATTCTCCAAGTTCACATCCAACTTCCCGGGCTACTATTTCCTGAAACATTGTAAACGAAAATAGATCGTGTGGGAGTCCCCAGATTACATCATTAGATCTCATATTTACAATCATAGTTAGCTCATCATCTCTAATCAAAAATTGGAAGCCCAGTGTACAAGGAATATTCTTGACACTTAAATTAATGTGTTTATCAAGATCTTCACCTGAATATATTTGAATGACTGCTTTTTTGGAATTTCTCCGTCTCTTTAACAAGTTTATTATATTCATTAATTGATTTGGAAAGTCGTCTTCACCCTTTATCCTTGGTCCATATGCATCATAAATGGTTTCACCATCGTCGGACCAATTCTTATACCTCCGAATATAATATTCAATAAATTCTAGATCTCTTCGTCCAGAGTAATACCATAAGAATTCTCCAAAAGCGCTAAAGGGCGTTGATCTTGACTCAGATATACTCAGCCTTGCTAAAGGGTTTTTTAAAACAAGCTTTGCATCTATAATTTCGCGAATTGTCTTCTTAGCGCCTCTCGAAGCTGAAACATTCTCTCCTTCCTTTCTAAGAGTTTTAAAAGTCTTGTGCATCAAGTCATCTACACTATCTGCTGTAATGATATAATGATTCTGCATTAGCTTTAATTACTGTTTAATATCTCTACCACAATAAGAAAATTAATTATCTCGACACAATCATTTAGTCATAACAATTTTATAAAGTTATCTAAGTTAATGAATCTTCTAAAACTGGACTTTTAAGACTAGAATATTAAAAAGGGTTCGAAATCGAAGAAAAAGATTATCCCCTAAGGCCAATCTGATTTCCCACATCAAATTGGAACTATGAGCAGGCTGAAGATAAAGCCAAATTTTATCTCTTTAGTATTATATACTTGACAATACTAAGAAACTCTGATTGTCTCTAATATGAATTTACACTACTTAATCGCAAATATTAAAAAAGCCCCGCACATCACTAATGGTGTACGAGGCTTTTACTTGAGTGTGGGACCGGGCGGATTTGAACCGCCGACACACGGATTTTCAGTCCGTTGCTCTACCGACTGAGCTACAGTCCCCTTCACAAGGACGGCAAAGATAAAGGGTTTATTATCTACATACAATATTGAATTCATTATCGAGTAAAAAAGTCGGGCTTAGATGTGAATATCTTTCAGCCGCAGCTGTAAAGTGCGGCGCCCGTTCCAGTTATTTTCCTCGATTACATACGCCACTTGGAAAGGATTCCCATTTCGAACATCGGGCAGATATTCGTGCATGTTAAAACCAATGGTATCGAACACCCCGGAGTTCTCTTGCTTCACCCTCATTTTAAGATGCCCGTTGCCAACGATGGTTGGCTCGCCCACAGCTTTCACATTTTGACTTACAAAAATAGGACGAAGATTTCCCGGCCCGAAAGGCTCGAACTGACTCAGCAGCTTCCAGAATTTCATGTCCACTTCACCCAGGTCAAGTTTGGCATCTATGGTGAGTTCCGGCTCAAATGAGTTTTCGGAGAGATCAGTAAAAGCCAATTCATTCATGCGGCGGCGAAATTCGCTCAGGTTTTTTTCGGTGAGCGTAAGTCCAGCCGCAAATTCGTGTCCCCCAAATTGTTCAAGCAAATCTTCACACTTTTTGATCGCTTTGTAGATATTAAACCCTTTGATGCTTCGAGCCGAACCCTTCACTTTTCCATTCACTTTACTGAGCATAATGGCCGGACGATGGTACAAGTCCACCAAACGAGAAGCCACGATCCCGATCACCCCCAGGTGCCAGCCTTCTGCATAAAGCACGATCGTTGAGGTTTCCTCCATATTAAAATCCTCATCGATCTGTGCCATGGCTTCTTTCATGGTTTTGGAGTCGGTATCCCTGCGCTTCAGGTTGATAGATTCCAGTTCATAGGCATGCGCCTTGGCCTCCGAAAGGGTTTCTGAGATCATTAGCTTGACCGCGGTACTGGCGTCGCCCATACGTCCTGCCGCATTAATGCGCGGACCAATGGAAAATACGATTTTCGCAGTATTCACTTCATCTTTCGAAACTTTGATAAGATCAAGCAAGGCCTTTATTCCTACCCGCGGACTTTTCTGGATCATATTGAGCCCGGCTTTCATGAGTACCCGGTTTTCATCGATGATGGGCACGATATCGGAGGCTATCGAAATGGCTACCAGATCTAAAAATTTATATGAAACCGATTCCGGCAAGCCAAGCTTTTTAATGGTTCCCTGTATCAGTTTGAAACCGACGCCCGCTCCGGATAGGCCGTCAAAAGGATAATTGCAATCCGGTCGCTTGGGGTCGAGTACCGCAACCGCATCCGGAATCTCATCCCCAACGGTATGGTGGTCACAAATAATAAGATCGATGCCTTTTTCCTTAGCAACTTTAGCTTCTTCAATAGCGGTAATTCCACAATCCACAGATACAATAAGGGAAGCTTTGATCTCTTCAGCATATTTTATCCCGTCCGGATTAATTCCATAGCCTTCTTTAAAGCGATGGGGGATGTAGTAATCGGCATCAACCCCAAATTCTTTCAGAAACGTATAGATGCAGGAAGTGGCCGTAGTCCCGTCTACGTCGTAATCGCCGTAAACGAGTACTTTCTCACTTTTGCGGATAGCCAGTGCCAGGCGTTCGGCACCAACATCCATATCCTTCATTAAAAAAGGATCGTGGAGGTTATCTATCTTTGGTCTGAAAAAGTATTCTGCATCATCGTATGTTTTTATGCCGCGTATAGCCAGCAAACGGGCTATTTTATCCGGAATTCCAAGCTTGTTCCCTAATTCCGGGACGTACTTTTCCTCTTCCGGCTGCGCGAATACCCAGCGGAATGACATGATTGTTTTGTGCTTTATTTTTATTCATAAAGGCTGATCGGCGGTCAAACCGGGACGCCAACGCTAACTGCGTTCTATTACATATAAAATACTATTAAACGGGAGAAAATCAGCATCTTTGTTCGTATAAATTAAAGTGCTGTCTTTATAAGTTCATTCTGTTGTGAATAACTCTCATCTTACAAACTTTAGTATCACTCTTTGCAAAGAGGTTGAGAACCGTCAAATAAATACCGAACTTTGGAAGCGGTTTCAAGGTCCCGTCTTTCCAATATAAACCCTTACCTTTTATTATGACAAATGTGCTCACTAAAGAATCCAATCCATTGAATAAAGAGAATAAGAATTTCCCCATTTTTAACGAACTGTCTAACAAAGAACATGAGCAGGTGGTGATCTGCTCTGATCCCGCAACAGGGCTGAAGGCCATCATCGCCATTCACAATACCACACTTGGACCGGCCCTTGGCGGAACCCGAATGTGGGATTATGAATCTGAAGAGGCGGCCATGAGAGACGTACTCAGGCTCTCGCGTGGCATGACCTATAAATCTGCTATTTCAGGGTTGAATTTGGGCGGCGGCAAAGCCGTTATCATCGGCGATCCTCACACCGAAAAAACCGAAGCTCTGTTTCGTTCTTTTGGTCGTTTTGTAGATGGACTTGGCGGGCGCTATATCACCGCTGAAGATGTTGGAATGACCGAAAAAGAAATGGAATGGATCTATTCTGAAACCAAGTATGTAACCGGAATTCCAAAGGCATTGGGCGGAAGTGGAAATCCATCTCCCGTCACTGCATATGGCGTTTATATGGGCGTAAAAGCTTGCGCCAACAAAGCCTATGGCAGCGATTCACTGGAAGGCAAAAAGATCGCCCTTCAGGGTGCCGGAAACGTGGCATCTTATTTTGCACGTCATGCTGCCAAGGAAGGAGCCAAATTATACATCTGCGATATTTACGAAGACAAAGCCAAGGAATTAGTTGAGGAAGTTGGCGGTGAATTGGTAGCCCCCGATTCCATCTACGGATTGGATGTAGATATTTTCACTCCGTGCGCCTTAGGGGGCATTATAAACGACGATACCCTGGATCAGTTCAAGTGTGATATTATAGCAGGCGGAGCCAATAACGTACTGGATGAAGAAGACAAGCACGGACAGATGTTGCTCGATAAGGGTATCATTTACGCTCCTGATTATGTCATCAATGCCGGAGGAATCATTAATATTGCGAGCGAGCTTGAGGGATACAACGAAGCGCGCGCGTTGCAGAATGCCGGTAATATCTATAACACCATCACCGATATTCTCAATTATTCGGAAGAGCATGGCATGCCGGCTCATAAAGCCTCTAATGCCTTAGCTGAAAAACGCATTGAGACCATCGGAAACATCAAGAATAAATACTCCTCCAAAGCGAATGTTTCCGGAAGATTGGGTGAGGTTTATAAGCGATTTATTGATTGACCGACATAGACAAAGATCATGGGAAAAGGGACGTATAAACTGTGTCCCTTTTTTATTATCGATAAGTTTGGATTGATGGCTTTAAATAAATAATTACTGAGCCTTTGCGAGCTCCACCCCCACCTTTGTTTCCTCTCCCGGGAGAGGAAGACGTTATAGTTATTTTTTAGAGTTGCTATGAGCTTGTTCTCAATGGCTGTAATCTCCAATTCAACAAAAAAACTACCCAAGGAACTTCCCCGCTCGGGTCCCGAAAGCATTCGGGAAGGAGTGGGCCAAAGGTGCCAGGGCATCCGGAGCCTGCAGTACCCCAATCAACTAAGAATAAGCCGGCTCAACAACCCGCTCGATCTTCAACTTCTTACCCGTCACTTCCTTGAATAGTTCGGATTTGCGTTCCGCTCCCCATATTTCCAGGTAAGGTTCGCCCTCCGTCCAGATGTTAATTTTGATGAGGTCCTCTTCGGAATATATTTCCAGTTCTTTGACGTTCTGGTAATGACTCCGGTCCAATCCGTCAGCAACCCTCAAGATGCCGGAAAGCTTTTTAATTCGTTTCCTTATCGCAGGCGCCATTTTCCAATACTCGTCATGCCTTTTCTTGGGAGTAGATCGGCGATGATAGCGGGCTACATTGGCGATGATCTCAATCTCATGCTCTTTAAATCCTTTCAGGTCAGAATGCCTGATGATGTAGAGTGCATGTTTATGATGTTTGGAATGAGAAATATAATAGCCGATATCATGCAGGTAAGCTGCATATTCTAAGAGCTCGCGGTCGCCATCTGCGAGCACCATTTCATCCTGAAGCGCATCAAAAATGGTTAGAGCCATGTTGGCCACATGTCGGGAATGATTCTCGTGCCAGTCGGTTTTTCGGAGTAACTCAAAGACGCTGCGCCTACGAGGGTCAGCAAAAGCGCCGGTCCACGGCAGCCCGATCATCTCCTTTTTCAGGTAACGGATCACGATTCCTTCACGCAATGCCTGAGATGAAATTTTAATGGTTTTAATCCCGAATTTTCGGATCAGAAAATCAACCAAAACAACTCCGGTATTTATAAACCCAATGCGCTTGGTATCAAGTCCGGATACTTTTTTACGCTGTGTTTTATTGAGTTTGATGAAATGATCGTAGAACTCGTTGAAATCCTGAGCCGAGAATTCCATCTCGTTCAGGGTCACATCTACTGATTTTCCTTTTCGGGCTGCGATCATCTGTGCAATATTCTCCATGGTACCCGAAGATCCTATAATAGTATCCGTGCGGTGTTGGGCAAAAGCCTGTGCAACATCACGGAGCTGTTCCTCATAATGAGATTCCAGTTTCTTTATGTCTTCAGGGGTGATGGGGTCAGAAGGTTTGAAGATCTCGGTCATCCGGGAAACCCCGATCTTTTTACTGGCTGTGTAGAAGAATTTTCCCTCATTCCCCAAAATAAACTCCACACTGCCACCCCCCACATCCGCTATTAGTACGGGTTTTTCCGTCAATTTCACCCCATGGCGAACAGCGAGGCCAATTAATTCGGCCTCCACTCTTCCCGGGATGGCCAGCATTTTGACGCCTACTTCATCGATGCTTCTTTGAATAAATTCACCACCGTTTTCTGCTTCGCGGATGGCAGAGGTGGCATAAGCCAGAATTTCCTCACATTCATAACTATCGGCTAAGCGCTTAATGTTCTTAAGGGCTGAAAGTCCTCGTTTGAAAGCCCCGTCGGATAGCCGTTTCCCCATTCCGCCTTTGGCAAGCTGTACCATTTCCTTGAGCTTATCGAGCGTGCGAAAACTGCCATCTGAAAAGACATCCACAATGATGGCGTGAAAAGAGTTGGTACCGATATCAATAGCGGCAACGCGTTTAATGGGGACAACCTGGTTGTTATTACTGCTGATGATCACGATAGATAAATCTCTTTAAAGCTTTTTTAATCATACACAAAAGATAGCAGTTTTTACAATGGATAGATTCAAGAATAATAGGCTTAATGTGAGTTCAAGATAAAGAGTTTTAAAACAGCTGCAAGATCCATCTGACGGAAACCCCGTCTGATGGATGGGCCTGAATGAGCATGATAAGCTGAATGATAACGGTCAGACCGAGAGGCAGATTAAACATTCCCGGATTCGATCTGATGGAAACCTCATCTGATCGATAGGCACAGGCCCCGGATACTGGATTTGGATACGAAATGAATGTGAGTGTTCCGATCAAACAAACGGTCAGACGGACCTGGAGCTGGCAGACCATTAGCGAGGATAATTAAAAAATCATGCTTGCTCAATCAGTTTTGAATACCTACCATTGGCTAATTCGATAATCAACGGTATGTTTATGCGATCTTTATTGTTACTCCTTTTTATTCCTGTATTTTTACTGGGAGCCTGCCAACCCAAAGAAACTCAAATCCCGCCATCTCCGGATGAGGTAAATATGGTTCTTGATGACTGGCACGCCGCTGCTGCAGAAGGAGACTTCGAGCGCTATTTCAATCATTTTGAAAGTGACTCTTCCATTTTCATGGGAACGGATGCTACCGAACGGTGGACCATTGCTGTGTTCAAGCCGTGGTCAAAACCATATTTTGAAGATGACGGTGTGGCATGGATCTTCACCCCAACTTTTCGAGAAGTGTATTTTTCAGATACCGGAACAACCGCGTGGTTTGATGAGGAACTCGATACTCCAAATCTGGGGCCGAGCCGGGGATCCGGGGTTTTGGTAAAAAATGAAAATGGGTGGAAAATTGCACATTACAACCTTACTATTCCCATCCCCAATTCTATTGTAGATGATGTGGTACAACAAATTGAAACTGAACTAAATAAATCGGAAGAATGATGAAGAAAGGGATATTAGGCACATTAATAATAGGATTTTTAATGTCGGCTCAGGCATGGGCTCAGCTGCAATCGCCCGCCGAATTTTTAGGCTATGAACTTGGGGAGCAATGGACTCCTCACTATAAAGTGCTGAATTACTTTCAGCATGTAGCCGAAGAATCACCGATGGTTACCCTGAGTGAATATGGGAAAACAAATGAAGGCCGGGAGCTGGTGTATGCCGTGGTGACCACATCAGGCAACCAAGCCAATATTGAAGAGATCCGCCTGAACAATTTAAAGCTTACGGGACTTGAAGACGGTGAACCTACCCAAAACCAAAAGGCTATTGTTTGGCTCAGTTATAATGTGCACGGAAATGAGACTTCCTCAAGTGAGGCCGCATTGAATACCATTTATAAACTGGTAACTGAGAACGCAGATTGGCTTGAAAATACCGTTGTAATCATGGACCCGATGGTGAATCCGGATGGGAGAGATCGTTATGTAAACTGGTACCGAAGCGTGGCAGGTGAAGAGGTTAATGTGAATCCTGAAACCCGTGAGCACAGCGAACCCTGGCCCGGCGGGCGTACCAATCATTATTACTTTGACCTGAACCGTGATTGGGCCTGGCAAACACAGGTAGAAAGTAAACAGAGACTTCCCCTCTATAATAGCTGGATGCCTCATGTCCATGTCGATTTCCACGAGCAGGGTGTGAACTCCCCGTATTATTTTGCCCCGGCAGCTGAGCCATTCCATACGGCCATCACCGGCTGGCAGCGTGATTTTCAGACCATGATCGGAAAAAATCACGCCAAATATTTTAATGAAGAAAACTGGCTGTACTTCACCCGTGAGGTCTTTGACCTTTTCTACCCAAGCTATGGTGATACCTGGCCTACATTTAATGGAGCTATCGGGATGACGTACGAGCAGGCCGGCCACAGTTCAGCCGGACTCGGAGTGCTGACAGCCGAAGGAGACACGCTGACCTTACACGATCGGCTTACCCACCACACCACCACCGGATTATCAACAGTGGAGATCACGGCTCAAAATCACCAAAAAGTGATCAATGAGTTTTCGAACTATTTCAGCAATACGATCGAAAATGGTGCCGGAGAGTACAAAACCTTCGTTATCAGGAAAAGCAGTAATCCGGATAAAGTAACGAGCTTACTTCAATATCTGATGAAGCAGGAAATTGAATTTGGTGCGGCTACCCGTTCATTCAATACCAATGGCTATGACTACAGCACCGGTGAAACCGGACGCGTAAGCATTGAAGAAGGTGATTATGTGATCAGCACCTATCAGCCTAAAGGAACACTGGCACGCGTATTATTTGAGCCAAAGCCCGAATTGGTAGATTCCATGACTTACGATATCACTGCCTGGGAAATGCACTATGCATTTGGTGTTGATGGGTATGCAATTCCCGAACGTGTGAACGCCGGTCCGGTTACGTCCACTGCGGTTGATGAACTTACTCCATCCGTTGAAAAGCCATACGCTTACCTGGCAAAATGGAATTCCATGGAAGACCTGAAATTCCTTTCTCAGATCCTGCAAAAAGGAGTTAAGGCACGGTATGCAGAAGAAGCGTTCACCCTGAGTGGAAAAGAATACGAACCCGGCACTCTGATCATCACCCGAAATGGAAATAAGCATTTAGGAGATACGTTCGATCAAATTGTAAAAGATGAAGCAGATCTGCTTAACCGCAGGTTGATTCCCGCGACTACAGGTTTTGTAGAGTCAGGAAAAGATTTCGGGTCTTCAGCAGTGCGCTATATTGAGACTCCCAAAGTGGCCCTGATTTCAGGTAACGGTACCAGCTCCAATATGGTGGGGCATATCTGGAATTACTTTGATCAGCAGATCAATTATCCTGTAAACCTGATAAATACCGATGATATTAGCTCTGTAAATTGGGATGACTACCACGTGCTGATAATGCCAAGTGTATATGGCAGCGTAATCGGCGACAATGAAATTAGTGCCATCAGGGAATGGGTGCAGGGTGGCGGAACGCTGATTGCCATGGAAGGGGCTAATAACTTGTTTTCCGGTAAGGATGGTTTCGCCCTTTCACGTAAAGAAAAGGAATCTGATGAAGAAAGTGATGATCCGAATGCGAAACTGGTGAAATACGACGAAGCTTCCCGGGAGCGTGTGAAAGAGATGAATGCCGGTTCCATCTTTGAAACTACCATGGATTACACGCATCCGCTGGCTTTTGGATATGGTGAGAAGTATATGTCCTTGAAACTGGGCTCCACAGCATTTGAGTATCTGGATAATGGATGGAATGTTGGGGTAGCTAAAGAGGACGCCCACCGCAGTGGTTTTGTGGGAAGTGAGGCTAAGAAAAGCCTTGAGAATACTCTTTCCTATGGAGTTCAGAATATGGGACGAGGCCACGTTGTATATATGATCGATAATCCGTTATTCCGAGGGTTCTGGCACAATGGTAAGCTGCTCTTTGGGAATGCGGTTTTCTTTGTAGGGAATTGATCTCAAGTGTTACTGTGCGGATGTGTTAACGTGTTACGGTGTAAATTAGGAACACCGTAACACGTTAACACATCCGCACTATCTTGCCAATTCTGCTTCACTTGCAATAAATCCAAAAGCAGCCCAATTTACGGTATCATACACATCACGCCAAATTTGATTAGCTCTTTCGGTGCGGCCGTTGATGTGATGCCAAAACCCAAGTCCGTAGCCAAGTGTGGCGTTATCTAATTCAGAATTCTCACCGGAGAGCAACTCATCAGGACTAAAAACACCTTTAAACACCATCAATAATTCATGGTAGCTGGTATTTTCGATCAGTTCCATGTCTCGGGAAACTTGATCAAGAATTTTTCCTGCTTCTTCATCACGACCGATTTTTCGCATAGCCATATACTGCCAATACCAAAAAGCCACCCGCATATCATTATTGTCAGAGACTTCAAGTCCGTTTAGGTACGCCTGGTTTGCCTTTTCATACTCTCCTTTTAGATAGTGTGCCAATCCCAGGTGGTACCAGGTATTGGTTTGCAGGGAGCTGAGAGGAATATTCCGAGCATTGGGCAAGCCATCTGCTTCAACCACATCAGGCTGTCCTTCAAAAAGCTGTGCTGCTTTTTGAAAATCCTGAATGGCGAGATCAAATTCCCGCAAGGTGATGTATCGGTGTCCTCGGTGGCGGTATAGTGCCGGCTCATTGGGAAACTCAATAATGGCCGATGAGAGCTGAACGACAGCTTCCCTATAATCTCCGGTATAAGCGGTTTTGCGGGCCTCCCAAATGTAGCTGTCCACTAAACGATCTTCTTCCAAAGCTAATGCACTAAGAGAATCGATACGGTTAGTGAGTGCAGGAGGAAGAGAGTCGATCTTAGTTTTCAGAGTATCACCTAAAAGTGAAATGGTTTGAGCGGAATCAGGCAAGTTTTCAAATCGAGTCTGGTTTGTTTCAGGCTCACATGCAGCAAAAAGCAATGTGGCAGCAATCGCAAAAAAGAATAGGTGTGTCATAAGAACCGGCTGATTGTTTGAAATAAAGGATGTTGCCAAATATAAAATGGTCTGGCTCAACTTCAATAATTAATTGATGAGAATATCAAAAAAGAAGAAGAGGGTTCTTGAGAAAAAGAAAGGCATAAAAATAGCCCGCTGGCTGGTATCGTGGGCTTGTTTTTTAAATAACTACTCCCAATATACGGCGGAAATCATGCCTCGACCAAATTTGATTTACTTTGTATAACTAATAGAAATTAATATAAACTCTATGAATGATTATGATGTAGTAAAGATGATTTTTAAGCTGTTAATTTAGATGGTGAAATGGAGGTTCATAAGTAATTTCGAGCGATAGAAAACCCAAATTTGTGAGAAAGAGAAAAAGAGCAATTTAAGTTAGCTAATTTTCGATACCTTGGCGACTTTCACCCACCCCTTCCCGAATGCTTTCGGGACCCGAGCGGGGAAGCTCCTTGGGTGGTTTTTTTGTTGAATTAGAGATTGTAGCCATTGGCAATATTCTCTAAGCCATCTCAATTTCACCACAACGTCTTCCTCTCCCGGGAGAGGAAACAAAGGAGAGGGTGGGGGCGGCTAAAGCTCAGTAATTCTTCACTAAATCCATTACACAAAAAAGCTCCGTAGCAGAGCGTACGGAGCCGAATGGTACTTCAAAATTCTGTATTCCTCTGTTCAATATTCAATATTCTTTAGAGCACATCCTCAACTTCATCCAGCTTCACGCCAACAAGTCGGGAAACTCCGGTATCAGGCATGGTAACGCCGTACATCATCTCAGCTTTACTCATGGTTTTCTTGTTGTGGGTGATGATGATGAACTGCGTGTCTTCACTGAAGTTTTTGATCATCTTGGCAAACCGCTCAATGTTGGCGTCATCAAGGGGGGCATCTACCTCATCCAGTACGCAGAACGGAGACGGTTTCACCAGGTAAATGGCAAAAAGGAGGGCGATGGCCGTCAGTGTTTTCTCTCCACCGGAAAGTTGTGAAATACCGGATGGACGTTTACCCCGTGGCTGTGCTTTTATTTCGATGCGTGCTTCCAGCGGGTCTTCCACATCCTGCTCAATGATAAGGTCGCAATAGTCATCGGCTTCAAAAAGTGTTTTGAATACCTGCTGAAAGTTTACGCGGATCTTCTCAAAGGTCTCATTAAAACGTTTGGTCGCTGTTTCATTGATCTCATCAATGGTTTCAAGGAGCTGTTCTTCGGCTTCTTCAAGATCCATGATCTGCTCTTCATAGAAATCGAGCCGTTCCTTTTCCTCTTTATATTCTTCAATAGCCAGCGGATTCACTTCCCCGATACTGTTCAATTTCTGTTTTAGCCAGCTGATACGCTCTTTGGCCTGCTCCGGAGTTTTGTCTTCGGGAAGCTCACCGGTCACCTGCTTCATCAGGATGCCATAGGTTTCCCAGATATGATCGGATAACGCCTGACTTTGCATGTCCATTTTCTCACGCGCCATATCGAGATGATGGACCAGCTCCATATTCACCTCTTTACGCCGCCGCACTTCTTTCAGCTCTTTCTCAATCTCATTGATCATTCCGCGCTGCTTAGCCGCGGCTTCCTCCGCTTTTTCAAGGGCTTCATCAGCCTCTTTCTTGGCTTCACTGTTTGTAGTGATGTTTTCCTGAAGCTCTTTGGTACGGCCGGTCAACGTTTCGATGCGTTCCTTACTTTCCCCGGTAAGCTCGGTACGATTCTCAATACGTCTCTTCACATTCTCGATGCCGGTTTCGGCACGCTGCACATCCCGCTCGAGATTATCTACTTTATTCTTAAGATCCTGATGCTTGAGCTGCGTATCGTTATATCGGCTTTGTGCAATAGAGCGTTCTTCTTCCAGTGTTTCAAGAAGTTCTTTTTTCTCCTGCTGTCTTTCATCCATCTCCAGCATTTTCTGTTGCAGCTCTTTTTGTTTGGGCTGAATGGAATTTAGTTCTTCCTGAGCGGTTCCCTCACTGCTCTTGAGGTTATCTTTACGGTTAACAAGCTCTCCGATATTTTTTTGATAGACCTGAACTTTTGAACTCAAACTGTGCTGTTGCTGCTCAAGCCGGCGCACTTCCTGCTCTTTCTCTTTCAGGATCTGGCTGAGTTTTCCTATGTCCAGCTTTTCATATTTTTCAACGATCTGCTGCAGATAATCTTCCAGCTTGAAGATCTCTTTTGTGGTCTTTGCTTCTTCTTTCTCAAGCTTCTCAATTTTATCTTTGAGTCCTACGCGGACTCCGGCATTTTTACTCTTGCTTCCGCTTTGGAAGAACCTGGCATTGGTGATTACTTCGCCGTCAAAAGTTACGCCAACGAGATCATCCTTTTTCCTGGTTCCGGCATAGGCGTCTTCAACGGAATCAAACACCATCACGTTACCGAGCAGTAATTGCTTTAGGGCAGAATATTCCCGTTTCGATTTCACTTCATCAAAAAGACTGCCATCCTTAACAGGGTAGGTAGCGGCAAGTTGATCGAGAGGAATAAAAGTGGCTCGCCCTTTTTTATTTTCTTTGAGAATTTTGGCAGCGCGCCGGGCTTCGTCCAGCGTTTTTACAACCACGAAATTCAGTACATCTCCAAGAACGGCTTCTAATGCCACAGCGTGCTTTTGATCGGTATCAAAGATCTCAGACACGGTGGTCATATCTTTGAAATCAAAACGATGGTTTTCGATCAGGAATTTAACGCTGCCGGGAAATGCCTCGTTAGAGCTGGCAAGGTCATTCATCAGACGGATCTCAGATTCCAGCGATTCCTTTTTACTTTGAAGCGTTCGCAGTTCGTCTTTGATCTCGTTTTGCTTGTCAGCGAATTGCTCTCTTTTTTCGCGGGCCGTTTCCAGTTCTTCTTCCAGCTCGTCCCGTTCAATTACCAGGTTATCAAGCTTCTGTTCGATCAATCCCTGTTCGCCATTCAGGTTTTCGATCTCATCATTCAGGTCAACGATCTCATTATTGATGCGCTCAAGGTCGCCTTCCGTATTTTCAAGGCGGCTTTCAATTTTAATGCGCTTGGTTTGAAGCTGATTCAATTCGTTATTGGTGGCACTCAGCTGAACTTCAATTTCATACAGTTCACTGCGCTCACGATTATACTGTTGCTGAATTTGCCCATACTTTTTCTTTGAATCTTCGAGTGCCTTATTGGACTTTTCGAGCTCATCATCAAAACCTTCCAGCTTGTTCCGGCTGGATTCCAATAACTCTGTCAATTCTTTAAGGTCTTTCTCCCCGGTTTCGATATCCTTGCCATATTCGGCGATCACCTTTTTCTCATTCTCGATCTTCTCACGAGTGATGCGCAAATTAGTGTCGGCCTCACGAATGGAGTTATGCAGCTGACTTACCCTTCGCTGGGCTTCAGCTTGATTACGCTCTTTTTCAAGCAATTTGGCCCGGGCCTTTTCATCATTTTCTTCGAGCTCTTCAATGGCTTTAGTGATCTCCCTTTTCTCTTTATCCGCATTGCTGATCCGTTCTTTTAGCGGCTCCAGCTCACTTTTGATCTTGTTGAACTCGTGGAGGGTCAGTGCTTTATCGAGAAGTTCTAATTCGTCTTTGTAAACTTTGGCTTTTTCGGCTTTTTCGGCCTGAATTTCAAGCGATCTTGCTTTTTTTCTCAATTCCACCAAAAGGTCATCCACGCGCTGCAGATCTTTTTTGGTAGATTCCAGCTTTCGGATGGTCTTCTTGCGCTGATCTTTATACTTGGTAACTCCGGCAGCTTCTTCAAACAGTCGGCGGCGATCGTTGTTCTTATCATTCAGGATCTCCTCCACCATCTTCAGCTCGATCACGGAATAGGCATCCGAACCCATCCCGGTGTCCATGAACAATTCCATGATATCCTTCAGCCGGCAAGAAGTGCCATTGATCAGGTACTCACTGTCTCCTGATCTATATAATCTTCGTGAGATGGTAACCTCACTGTACTCAATAGGAAGAATTCCTTTATCATTTACAAACGTGAGGGAAACTTCAGCCATCCCAAGGGCTTTCTTTTGAGCCGTTCCGTTGAAGATTACATTACTCATGGCGGAAGACCGAAGCAGTGAAGGCCGTTGCTCACCCAGAACCCAGCGCAAAGCATCTACAATATTTGACTTTCCACACCCATTCGGCCCCACAATAGAAGTGATCCCGCTGTCAAACTTTACTTTTGTCTTGTGAGCAAAACTTTTAAAACCCTGTAATTCAAGTTCGGATATATACATGGATCGGTGTTACGGTGCGGATGTGTTAAAGTGTTACGGTGTTAAGGTGCGACAAGGAAAACCTTAACACCGTAACACTTTAACACCTACACAGTCATTATTTCTTCTTCTTTTTTATTGAGGAGTTCTTCTACTTTATTGGTGTATTTATCCGTGAGTTTTTGAATTTCGTCTTCAGCCTCATAGCGGGAGTCTTCTGAAAGTGATTCGCTTTCCACCGTTTTCTTAACTTCATCATTCGCATTACGGCGGGAATTTCGGATACTTATACGCGCTTGTTCAGCTATATCTTTCGCATGTTTAACCAGCTCTTTACGTCGCTCTTCTGTGAGAACAGGCAGTGGAATCAGGATTCGGTCGCCGTCATTACTTGGGTTCAACCCCAATCCTGCCGACATGATCGCTTTTTCAATATCCTGCATTCCCGTTTTATCATAAGGTGAAACGACTAATAACCGCGCTTCCGGCGCACTGATGTTGGCGAGCTGTTGCAATGGAGTTTGTGAACCATAATAGTCCACCTTCACGCTTTCAATAAGTGAAGGACTCGCTTTTCCTGCTCTAATATGTGAGAGTTCTTTTTTGAAAAATCCGGTAGCTTCGTCCATGTGAAGCTCAGCTTCATCAATAATTTCTTGTAATTCTTCCGGTATCATAATGCCAAAACTTGTTTATGCTTGTTTACTAACTTTGCGAAGTTAACAAAAACAGAAGTGAGGACAAACCCGGATGAACATCGAATAAGGAATATTTAACGGATAATCACAGGATGTTTAATACGGGAAAAAGATAGTAAGCAACCCCCGTCCCTTTGTCATTCCGAAAGGAAAGAGCTTGAAAGGGAAGTGTGGTGAATATGAGGAATCTAAAAATGCTTGACCTGGCAAAGATCTAACCACAAAGCACGCTGAGTTTATGGAACGCAGATGAGGCGGATGGTGCGGAGGATCGCAGAACAGAAAATAATCCTGGTTATCCTTGAATCATGGAAATCAAGGTTCAAAAACCCAAATGTTGAACCAACACTAAAGGCATCACTTCGTGAAATTTCTGTGATTTTGGGATTACCTGGATGAAAATCGTTTCCCCATCTTTCTCAAAAGAATCAATATCTGAACAATAAGGATAGAACGCCCCACCCCACCCTTTTTGTCATTCTGGATGGAAAGAGCCTGAAAGGGAAGTGTGGTGAATATGAGGAATCTAAAGATGCTTGACTTGGCAAAGATCTAACCACAAAGCACGCTGAGTTTATGGAACGCAGATGAGGCGGAGAATCGCAGATTAAAAATTAATCCGGGTCATCTTTTAATCGTGTAAATCAAGGTTCAAAAACTCAAAATTCATTAAACTGTAGAAAAGAATCAAAAAGAGGATGAAACTAACGCGAGCTTGCCGGAACCGTGAAATCAATTTCATCAACATGATCTACGTTATCGGTGGCAAGATACTATTGAATTCGCCTCATTAGTCAATATAGAGGCATCAACTTACGAGGTACGGCCATATTTCTCCCAAAACTGATCAATAATCTCCCTTGCTGTTTCTTCATTCACATTAAACTGCTGAGCTAATTTAGCGGCATCCGGTTTTCTGCCGGCATTAATATCGGGTATAATCGAGTTGAGCATTTCATTTAGTCGTTCCACTTCTTCGTCCTGCTCCGCATCCGGTTCTGCGGTATGTTCAAATAATGATTCGTAGGGATTGAGTCGAATATCTTTTTTCAAGATCTGTTGGACGGCCGCGACCATCCCCATATTAACCCTAAAATCAGAATCATAAGGAAGCTGATAACCGCAATCATTCAGAGCATCAACCAGGGCGGTATATCCCCGGTCAGACATCGCATACAAAAACAGTTGTTCTTTTTTCTCATCATAATAGGCAAAACTAAAGTGAGGGAACTGATCCCAGTCTTCCAGTGAAAGCCGATACACTCCATCAGCATACTCTACAGTAAAGGTATTCTCAAGCAGGGAACTGTCAAACTCATCCTCCAGGAACTCACTTCCTTTTTGCACCATTTGATCCTCTCCGTTAAAAACCAAAGGCTGGTTAGACAACAAATATAATATCATAAAAGGAATCGGGTTCTTCTCGGTAAATTCCAACAGCTCATCAACATCTTCAAACCAGGTACCGGGGTATAACTGAGTGGCATAAAAAAGAATATCTTCAGGCTCAAAGCTTCTGTAATGGCCAATAATTCCATACGTTTCCCAGCAGCTGCCGTTGTAGGTAATCAGGTTAAACCAAAGCAGTACATCATTTGTTTCTAAAATTTCCGTGATTCCGGGAGAATACAGCAAAAAACCCTCCCCGGTAAATACATCTTCCATTTCATAAAAATCCTCACCGGGGTTCTTCGTTATTATGCTGAAACTGAAACGCCAGGGGTGTTTCCGGTTAAAATTTAAAAACTCCCGCTCTTGTTTATCCAAATGAGACAGTGCCCGGTGAGTCTCAATTTTATTGATCAATCCGCCTTCTTTGAAAATTCGATGCGTGATGTATTGGGCCTTCATTATATTGATCCATTCCTCGGGAGCTTTGCCGGTGATATGCCGATAGCGTGAAAATTGTTTTTTCATTTCACGATCCAGATTAAAGCGATCAGCCGCAAAGTAAAGTAAAAAGTCATCGATTACGGATCGTGTTAGCTGCTGATTTTTTAAGCAGGTTTCCCGGATTTGGCTGAAGTTAATGGACACTGTTTTTTGGTTTAAGAGGTGAAAAATGTGGTTAAATATCGGCGTTGGAAACACCGGTTATGGCAGGTCGTCTATGTCTCCGATATCAATTCAAAATGAGCCTTGGGAATCCAGATCGTTTTGCCGCGATCATCGTTAATTCGGATATTCAGCTGCTCTTTTTGCTCATCCAAAATGAGATAGGTTCTGCCGGGTGTTACCTGATTCGCGTGCCTGGTATTATCGGAGCAAATAACCACTGCTCCCTTAGTCATTTTCTGCTGATTTTCTTTGCGGCGCTTTCGTTTTGCAAGAACTTCTTCATACATCTGTTGGCCTTTTCAATATCAGCTTTTGTAATTAAGTTTTTACCATACAGCCAGTTAAGGACTTCAATACGATCTAAGCGGGTGCTGAAATTATACCATTCGTCATCAAGTCCGGCATAATACACCTTGTCCAAAAAGGGCTGAAACCGATGCTTATTTCCCATGGCCTTGGTGAGGGTGGATTTTAAATGCGGATTTTCAATTTGCTGGATAAATAATTCGACCTGCTCCCAACTTTTCTTTGTATCCGATGTGGGAATGGGGATAAATCGGTCCCGGTTGGCTTCATGCTCAACAAAATCCCTGAGTTCAGGATCATACTCAATTTCATCGGTAAAAAAGATGACGGTACTCGTCTCGATATCTAAAAACCAGGCACTCCAAAGCCGGTGGTGCATATTGGCTAATTCAATATCTTCCAGCAGTTCCTCGGTAAGTTCAATTTTTGTTGAATGGGGCATACTGCCAAGGTTTTGTAATTAATCAATTAAATTTAAAAAAGCATTTTCCATTAAAAGATTCAATGCAATATATCTTTTAAACGAAGTTTCCGTAAAGTGATACCCTCGGCAAATTTTTAAAATGTACTTAAAGATACGCAATCAAAAAGTCCGTCATTCAGGCACTATATAAAAGTTAAATTTAGGTGACAGGTATTGTCACCCTTTTGCTTTAGTTTATTTCACAGGACATAAATTGATATTGAAATGAACAGAACAGAATTTTTTAAGAAACTTTTTCTACTCCCCTTTGTCCCTTTTGGATTAAAAAAACTAATGGGGTCAAAGCTGGATGAAAAGATCAAAATTCAATCAGATATTCATGTTGCAGGGTTTGTGTATTACGATGGAGAGACATATATCCAACAATTAAAAAATGGAGACAAATTAACATTGAAAGCCGAACCTGAAAATCCGCACGATGAAAAAGCAGTTGAAGTGTATTTCGGGGACACCAAATTAGGATACATCCCAAGATACCAAAATGAAACCGCCAGCCGGTTTTTGCAGGAAGGCTACACAGTAACTGCCTTTGTCGAAAAAGTACGTCCCGGAGCGGATAGTTGGGAAAAGGTGAGTTTCGGTGTTTGGTTTTGGCCTGACTCAAATTAATCTCCAACTATGTACTTGCAACTTTAATTTTATTAATTAACTTCTTACAGGCTGAAAACACAGCGTTGTTTTGATGAGCTTCTCGCCAAAACAAATGTATGGAAGGACAAAATATTTACTGATAATCGTCCACTTTTAACTGCACTGTTCCATGCGTTTTAAAATCTATTTGTTTGAAAAAATTTATACCAGTTTAGAGAAAACTTGTATGCCTGGGTTATTAAAAAAGAAAGCGCACCCTACGCTGGGACTCGAACCCAGGTCTATGAGCTTAGTTCGCTCATATTCTATCCTTCTGAGATACGAGGGAGGCTTTCTAAGCCTTGTTATTTTGGAAAAGCAAACCTTACAGTTCGTGTTTCGATCCATTTTAGCTTTAACAAGGATTATTAAATATAAGAACAATTGATTAAAACGTTACAATTCGTTAAAATAAAATCATAATAATTTGATTTCGGTTTCTTAGTTATGCAAGATTCAATACTTAAAATTGGTGAAGAATTATTAGAAGGTCAAGGAATTTGGGCACAACTATCAATTGAGCCAAGTTATAATTCCATGAAAGAAAAACATTGGGTTTGTCCTATCCTATTTGATTGCGTCAACAAAAAAATTCAAATTTTAAAAGATGATCTACAACTCTTTAAACCCGATCAATCAAAGATTGACTTTAGGTACTTAAACCCAGAAAAATGGGGTAGAAATGGAAAGAAATGTGCTTTAACTATCGAAAGTAAAAAGTTTAGCATGCTTGAAGAAACTCTTTTCGGCAAAGAAGAGAATGATGTTGGCACAATGCTAACGTCTATGAAAGAATTTGATGAAGAACTTAAGGGAAGAGCTATATATAAGGCACTATATGAGATTAATGAAAAATTAAATGAGAAGCGAGATGAGCTAGACCTTAAAAAGGTAAAGAAAGCTCTAGGTCTAAGTAATCAGGATGAAGCTGTTTTATTCTACACGAAAATTAAATCTGAGAAGATAGATCGAGATGGGTCAGTGAATTTATTCGAGCTAGATGGGTATGAAGATTTTGTGATAGGAAAATTTGCCACTCCGGATAAAAGTAGTGTTGGTTTGGATTATTTAACAGGTGAATTATCAGAAGAAGTTGTTGAAGCAAGTTTTACTGGTAGGAGAAATCTGAACAAGGTTTTCCAAATGACGGCTTCAAATTATGCTACAGGATTTTCTGATTTCAAAAAAAATTATCAGTCTTCTCCTGCAAAATTAGCAGCTCTTGATAAAGCATCTGAATACTTTTTAGAGAATGAAATTACAATTGCTGGTGTGTCACATATAGTTGTGCCAAATTTTCTTTTTAAGGATTTAGATGATATTGGGTTAGAAAAAGTAGAATTTTTTATTCATAAAGCTTCAGAGCTTTTGTTTCAGGTGAATTCATTCAATGAAAGTATTCTTAGAAAATTATATGATGAAAAGATCTTTTGGATCAATTATGTGGCTTTTGAGTCTGTAGGAAATGAATTTAAAATTATTAACCACATAAAAGATGTAAACAATTTATATCTGCAAAGGGTAATACAGGTTTTCTATAAAAGTGGAATTGTTTATCAAGACTATATAGGAGGAGACTTTAAGTTTAATCTTCGGTCTATTTATTTCATTATTCCTATTCGAGACTCAAAAAAAAGGTCAAAAGTAAATTCAGTACTTACCTTATTCAAAGATATTTTAGAACAACAAGCTATCTCTTCTCATAACTTATTTTCCCACTTTGTTAAGTTTATTTCCATCCATCGAAATGGAAGTTTTAAAAAAGGAAAAAGTAGTGCTTTTCCAAATATTAAAGAGAAGGAATTATTTGATTATGCTGTAAAAGATGGAGTTTTCAATTATTTAGCTCTTTTCAGTGCTTTAGAACAATTAAATCTACTTTCTATGAAAAATGATGAATCACCTCAAATAGTTAATCAAATTAAAAGTCAATATCCAAATGAAGAAGTGGATGAGTTTCTGAAACTTAAGGAATGTAGCCGGAATCAAGTTGCGCTTTTTTGTTTAGGTCGTGCCTTAAATGTTGTGGGTTACGCACAAGAAAGGAAAAATCACCCTTCAAAACCGATTTTGAATAAAGTCAATTTTAAGGGAATGGATTTATCTGACTCAAAAGATCTATATGGTGCCTTAATGGAAAAAGGTGTCCAGTATCAAACTGTAACAACTGGCAAGGGAAATGTTTTTCAGGTAAGAAGTAACATCGAGCAATGGTTGGATCTATATGGAAAATATTTAGATGAAGAGGTTTGGGATTTAAGTAAAGAAGAGGCCGTTTTTTACTTATTGGCGGGCTATGTTTTCAAACCTTCCTCTAAATATTCCAATAAAACAGAAAATGATTCTGTCGAATAAAATTAATTAACTACAAATACCTATACCATGAGTACAATCAAAAACAACTCCGATTTTCTATTCCTCTACGAAGCAATTAATTGTAATCCCAATGGCGATCCCGATCAGGAAAATAAGCCTCGTATGGATTATGATACACAAACCAATTTGGTTACAGATACCAGGGTAAAACGATACATCCGGGATTACTTCATGCAACAGGGAGATGATGTTTTTGTATCCATGGAAGAAGGTAGGAAGGTTGATCCTGATCAAAAGCTTGAAATTGTGGTTAATCGCTTGCTGTCAGACCCAGAGTTAGTAGAGGATTATTTTGGAGAAAGTGAAGAAATGAAAGAAGCTTTTGAAGCGATTGTTTCAAAAAAGAAAGATGAAGAAGGAGTTTTTAAAGCGTTACAGAGCAAAAAGAATAGATCATTAAACACGTTTATTCTTGATAAGATTGTTAAAGAAACATTTGTAGATATTCGATTATTCGGAAGTGCTTTTGCTGTCGCAGGGTTTACTCAAGCATATACTGGCCCGGTTCAGCTCAACTGGGGGTATTCTTTAAATGACGTCTATCTCATTGATTCCGACTCTATTGTTACCATCATGAATGATGACAGCAGTACGTTTGGTAAAGATTACAGAGTCCACTACAGCTTGCTTGGCTTTCATGGCGTTGCTAACAAGCATGCTGCGGTAACTACTGGATTGTCTGAGGAGGATATGGATAAATTCCGGGATGCTATTTGGAACGCCATTCCTTCACTCCCCACCCGATCTAAACTGAATCAGTATCCCAAACTCTATCTCGAAATTATATACAACGACGGCTATCACAATGGGCATTTTGGGGATCTTCGGGATTATATTAAGTGTACTCCTAAAGAAGGATTGGACTCTTTTAAAAAAGTTAGAAAATATAACGATCTAAATGTGAACTTCTCTCGTCTTGAAGAACTGATTAGTGAGAATAAGGGAGAAGTTATTAAAGAAGTGAAAGTGAAAACCGCTCACGGTGTATCGTTTAATTCCTGATTTATGGAAATCCTTTCATTTGACATAGCAGGTAAATTCGCCCATTTCAGAAAATTCCATGGTAACAATACAGCCATGAGTTATTCTATTCCGCCACGTACCACCATTATTGGAATGCTGGCAGCACTTCAGGGAGAAGAAAAGGATAAATACTATCAAAAATACGGGGCTGAAAATATTCAGGTTGGAATTAGAGTGTTAGATGATATAAAAAAATCTTTTCATCGATTGAATTATTTGAGAATAAAATCAGAAAAGGGATTTCAGTTAGACAAAAAGGGAAATTTTTTGAATAACAGTAAATATTTCTCAGGCTATTATTCAAGAAGTGGAGCTGATACTTCTGAATCTACAGGGCCCATTCAAACTCCTTTTGAAATAATTACAGGAAATAATCTCAAAGAAGATTTGGTGAAGTACCGGATCTACCTCGCGCCTGGTGAAGATGATGAACTTTATTTTTCCTTAAAAGAACAACTCATGTCTGGTAATCGACATTATAACATCAGTTTAGGCATTGCCGGTTTTTCAGCTTCTATTTCTAATGTGAAGAGTTTTAATGTTGATTCCGTCTTCATTGAAGATGAATGGATTGAGATACATTCGGCATGCAACAGCGAGCAGGTGTCTAAAATTGACTTTCCAGAAGAACCGGAAATCAAATTCAATCACATTGAAGAAGAGTTATTGCCGGCTGATTTTATAGGTGGAGAAAAAGGTCGTGAGTTGCACAGAATGAATCGGGTGCTATTCTCCACCCGTCCTTTCCCGGTTCACGTAAAGCTCAGTGGAAACTATTATCCGCTTAATAGAGAAAAGGATGAAATCGAAAATATTCAGTTTTTAGAATATGCCGGTGTTTTCTCACAGTAAAGAAGATAAAGATGGAAACCGAAAAGGCAGCAAGCTCTTGATTGATCACTTGACAGGAGTTCGGGAGAAAGCATTTCTACACAAATCCGAAAACGTTTCTTTTTCAGAAGAGAAAATAGACTTACTTCTTGATGCAATTTGCTGGCTTCATGATCTGGGTAAATACACCAAATATTTTCAAGACTACTTGCTGGACAATAGAAAAGTTGATGTAGATTTAAGAGCACATTCTAATCTCGGAGCACATACTGCTTTTCAATATTTTAAGGAAGATCCAGAAGCTGCTCTTTTAGCATTTTACTTGATTAAAATGCACCACAGCAATTTGATGAATTTTGGACAGATTTTGTGGCCTGATAACTATACATCGCTTAAACTTGAAGAGCAGGTTATTTTTGACAAGCAAGTTAAAAGTCTTACAAAGTTGGATGAGCTAAAACTATCATTTCCTTCATTTGAAGAAGATTTTATAAGACTCTCTACTGCTGTTGATTTGAATCATTTGTTCAAGCAAGAACTTAAAGGGTCGCTATCAATTGCTCATTATTTCAAAGTAAATTATTTGTTTTCACTACTTATTGAGTCGGACAAACTGGACGCTTCTGATACGGAACCTTATACATTAACTTCATTATCTGAGAATGCAGTAGATAACAGACCAAAATTTGGGAAACCTGATTATCCTGATAGGGAACTCAGTTCTTTTACTCAAAATGAGCTAAGAAATTTTGTCCGTTCTGAAGTCATAGAGAATTTGAAAAGAGATGATATTCTTGATCGGAGAATATTCACGTTGGCGGCTCCTACAGGAATTGGCAAAACAATGACATCGCTCGATTTTGCTTTGAAGCTTCGAAAGAAAATTCAAGATAAAGAAGGGTATTTGCCTCAAATAATTTATGGTCTGCCATTTATAAACATTATTGAACAGGCTTTAAGTGAATATGAAACTACTTTGGGGAAGGGCAAAATACTTGGGCATTACCAATTCGCTGATATTTTTGGAAAAGATATAAAAGCCTCCTATTCCCAACAAAAAATGGCGTGGGATACCTGGCAAAGTGATGTAGTGATCACTTCATTTGTGCAACTGTTTGAAACGCTCATTGGAAATAGAAACAAGCTTCTTAAAAAGTTTCATCACTTTGCTGACTCAATAATTATTCTGGATGAGGTACAAACCCTTTCTATTGAAAAATTACCGCTAATTGGAGCTGCTCTTTATTTCCTGAGTAAGTATCTGAATACAAGGGTAATTCTTATGACCGCCACGCAGCCTAAGATATTTGAATTGATGGAAAGAGAATTGGATCTAAAAATAGATGGGCCCAATTTATCACCTTTTAATTTATTAATAAGAGGTGATGAGGTTTTTGGTTGTTTTAATCGTACCAAAATTATTCCCAAAATTTCCGAGGAAATTGATGCGGATAAGTTTGTGGAACTTTTTGACAATCACTGGTCAAAAGACAAAAGCTGTTTGATTGTTGTAAACAAAGTAAGTCGTTCTATCGAACTTTATAACAAAATTTGTGAGCTAAAACAGAAAGTAGGTTTTGAAAATCCAATATTATATTTATCAACAAATATCACTCCAGTTGAAAGGCGGAAAAAGGTCAACTGGCTTAAATACAAGATGAAATATGGGGTAAAACCGATTCTAATTTCTACCCAAGTGGTAGAGGCTGGTGTAGATTTAGATTTTGATATGGGTTTCCGTGATCTTGCTCCTATTGATTCTATTGTTCAGGTTGCCGGACGAATAAATCGTGAGAACGCAGAAGAGAGAAAAGGCTCTCCGTTATATGTTGTTGATTTTGGAGATTGCCAGAGAATTTACGGGCATGTAACAAACTCAAAATCCCGGTTGGCATTAAATGCCGATGAAATACCAGAAGAACAGTACAAGAAAATGGTAGAACACTATTTCGAAAAAGTTGCTGACCCAAAGCTTTCTGACTTTTCTACTTCTACAGAAATTTTTGAAGCAATGAAAGAACTCCGGTATGCATATCCAGGAAATAACAATGGAAATAAAAAAACAGTTAGTGATTTTAAGATTATTGAAAACAGTTATCAGGGAACTTCTGTTTTCATAGAATTACCTAATGATTCAAAAGCCACCAAAGCCCGGAAAGCTTTTCAATTGTTTTTAAATGGTGAATTAAGTAGAAATGAGTTTGATAGATTTTATAAAAGGGACTTTCACCAACGAATTATAGCTGTTCCCAATTACTTATCCAATGTTCTCGAATTAGAAAAAGAAGATCAGTTGCAGTTATCAGATGAGATATTGTGGGTTAAACCTGATATCGCTGAATTTTACTATGATAAAAATACTGGGTTCATAAGAAATCAGGAAACACAAGAAAGCTTGATTTTTTAACCCTGATTCAAACCCCATAAAACCATTTTTTTTAGTACATTCTCGTATGTTTCAAAAACAACGCATATTAAACAAAATCAAACCCATCAAAGATTCTGAAACATTGCAGAAGCTGGAAGATTGGTTGGATGATATATATGCCTCAAGAGTGCAGGAAGAAAGTAAAGCCTACCTGGAAAAATCAGGGTCAGCAAAAAAGCAGAGTGGTTCAGGCAATGCGTTAAAATGGCTGCATAAAATTGCCGAACAGGGTGGGGTTTCTGCAATTGAAGATCCTGTGGAATGGCAAAAAAAGAACGAAGAGACCGAAGCCTTCCAATACAATAATTAAATGATATTGCTGGATTCCAATATGATTATCCATGCAGCCCAACCTGCTTACCGGGAACTGCGAAAGTGGTTAGAAAAACAGGTATTTGCTATTTGTGAACTTTCCGGGCTTGAAGTGATGGGATATCACCGGATTGAAGAAGATAAAAGAGAATATTTCCGTCAATTTTTTAATGTGAGTCGGATTTTACCTATTTCAGAAGAAGTTATTGAAACAGCTATTCCTATTCGCAGAACCTATAATATGAGTTTAGGTGATGTTGTGATTGCTGCAACGGCCGTACACTATGGCTGTAAGCTTTGCGCCAACAATCAAAAAGATTTTAAGAAAGTTGAGAAACTTCGATTAGTAGATATTTCAGAATTTGTATAACAAAAGTATATGACTCTCTCCCAAACCATCATTCGCTTCCCGGAAATCAAACTTCGCACCCGCGATGCACACAAGCTGCGGGGGTACTTTGGGAATTTGTTTAAAGAGAAGTCAGAGCTGCTGCACAATCACATGGGCAATGGGGAATTCCGGTATGACTATCCCCAGGTGCAGTACAAAGTAATTGACCAAACGCCGATGCTGGTAGCCGTGAAGGATGGGGCAAAATTGCTGCCGGAGCTGTTTCTCAAGATCAGGGAATTAAAAATTGGGCAGGAAGTGATCCCGGTTCGCCAAAAAAATATAGAAGCCAAACAACTTGAAATCGGAGCAACCGAAGGATTCCAGGACTATCAATTTCAAACCCTGTGGATGTGCCTGAACCAAAAAAACCATCACCTGTACGAAAACAGTATGCCCGAAAAACAAAAACAACTCCTAAAACGCATCTTGATTGGTAATTTCCTTTCCTTTTTTAAAGGCATGGATCATTTCATAGAAGAACAGATTGAAGTAGATGTTCGATTTCGGGAAAAAGAAACACGGTTCAAAAATAATACCATGTTGGCTTTTGAAGGTAGTTTTAAAACGAATGTATCTCTGCCCGACTTAATTGGCCTCGGAAAATCAGTGGCCCGGGGTTTCGGGACGATAAAACGGATTTGAGATGTTAGCATGTATCAAACAAAGGTTTGTCAGGTTTCGAAAGGGATGAAACTTTAATTCAACAACTTAAACCTGAAAAATCTGACAGGCTTATATTACTCGCCACAAGCTTTCGGTTTACAAAATTGTTTTGAAGTCAATACAATATTTATAATATTATGTTTTAAGCACAAAACAATTGTATGGAAGAACTGTTTTCATATCAAAACAAAATTTTAAAATCAGTGACCAACCAGTGGCAGCGGTACGCTTTCCAAAAAATTGATTGGAGTCAACGGCTTTTTGGGATAAAAGGGCTAAGAGGGGTTGGAAAAACAACGCTTTTGCTTCAACACTTAAAGTTTCATTATCCCAATAAAAAAAATGCGCTGTATGTTTCTGCCGACCACCCCTGGTTTTACAGCCATTCTTTGTATGAATTAATTACCGAGTTTGAAAAAATGGGCGGTAAGCTGCTATTGATAGATGAAATTCACAAATATCCCAAATGGTCATCAGAGTTGAAGAACGGATTCGATGCACATTCTGAAATGCAGTTTATTTTCTCTGCATCGTCAGCTTTCGACATTTTTAAAGCAGAGGCCGATCTAAGTCGGAGGGCAACGGTAACGTCACTTCCCGGGCTTTCCTTTCGGGAATTTATAGAGTTCAGGCATGGTATTTCGATTGAAGCGGTAACGCTTGATGAAATTCTTGAAAATGCTTTAGACATTAGCAACCGGATGAACGAAAAAATAAAACCATTGCCCTTATTTAAGGAATATATTACAAATGGATACTTTCCTTTTTTGAGAGATGAAGCTGATGAAACCACCAGGCAGAAACTCACGGCTATTGTACATGCCGTGCTGGAAAGCGATTTGGCATATGTACAGGATTACAGTCCATCAAATATTCAAAAAATCAAAAGACTATTGGGAGTTATTGCAGGGACAGCTCCTTTCACTCCTAACATTTCCAAAATAGCGGATAAGTTGCATGTTGGGCGCAATACCATTTATAATTATCTAAAGCATTTGGAAGACGCTCATATTCTAAACCTGACGCATAAAACGGGGCGGGGGATATCTGTTCTCCAAAAGCCTGACAAAGTATATTTCGAAAATACGAATCTGGCTTATGCGCTTAATGCTAAAGCCCAAAGCGGAGCAATCCGTGAAACTTTCTTTGTAAACCAGTTGCGTAATGCAGGGCATGACATTTATTTAGCTAAGAAGGGTGATTTTTTAATTGATGATGAAATTACCATAGAGATCGGTGGGAAAAATAAAACGGACAAACAGGTAATTGATGTCCAAAAATCTTATTTAGCAAAAGATGACATAGAGTATGCGTTTCAAAACAGTATTCCACTTTGGTTGTTTGGATTACTCTACTAACCCATAAATTATGCACTTATACATCACGACATACGGCTCGTTCCTGCACATAAAAGACGGTATGTTCGAAGTGAAATACACCGAGGATGGAGAACAGGTAAAAAAGAAAATCCCTCCAAAAAAAGTTTCAGGAATTGTATTGGATCGAGGTACTTCGTTGACCTATGAAGTTGTGAAAACGGCGCTTGAACATAATATTGACATTGTTTTTGCTGAAGGCGACGGTGCCCCAATTGGCCGGGTCTGGCACAGCAAACTCGGGAGCACCACTAAAATCCGGAAGCGACAATTACAGGCGAGTTTAAATGAAGAAGCAGTTTATTGGATCAAACAATGGATTGCAGACAAAATTCAGAACCAAATAGATTTCATAAAAGAACTTAAAAAACATCGTGCTGCAAAATCGGATGAAATTGATGCGGCGTTGGATAAACTGAATGTCCAAAAAACAAAAGTAGAAGGACTGGGGGGAGACACCATCCTGGATATTGCAGACACGCTCCGTGGATATGAAGGTACGGCCGGCCGGGTGTATTTTCAGCTGTTATCTTCACTTTTATCTAAAGAATATCAGTTTAAGGGACGAAGTTATCGTCCGGCTGAAGACCCGTATAATGCTTTTCTGAATTATGGATATGGCATTCTATATTCCCGCATTGAAAAATGTATTATGATAGCCGGGCTTGATCCTTATGTTGGGTTTTTGCATCGCGATGACTACAACCAAACCAGCTTTGTATTCGATTTTATAGAGCCATACCGGCCTTTTGTGGATTTGACAATCTACCGGTTGTTTTCAGGGAAGAAAGTAAATCAGGATCATTATCATGAAATTACCAATGGTATAGGTTTAACCAAAGAAGGCAAGAAACTAATTGTCGAAAATTTTATTCAGCGGTTTGATGTGGACAAAATTCGCTATCGCGGACGAAATCAAACCCGGATGAATGCCATTCAACAGGATGCGCATACGTTTGCGAATGAGCTGATTTCTTTGGTGTGATACTGATTAGATAAATAAAGAAAGACCCCAAGGTTTTCAGCAACATTGTTCGATTCTACCTTCCAGGGTATAAACCCTGGAGGCCTGAGGTATTAAAATCTAATTTCCATAAAAAACCTGTTAAAATGATTTGTTGGGTACTGTATGATATCAGAAATGACAATGCCAGAAGTAAAATTGCCAAGGCCTGTGAGAAATCAGGATTATACCGGGTACAATATTCGGTGTTTCTTGGAAGTATTGAAGCCAATGAAAAAGACACCCTGCAACTTCAAGTAGAAGAACTTATGAATGAAGAACATGATTCAGTTTATATTTTTCCGATGAGTAAAGACGAGTTAAAAGCCTGTTCTTTAATGGGCCAGGCATTTGATAAGAAAATGATTACCGATGAGGTAAAAGCCATGTTTTTGTGATAGAGCATGGGTCTTTATTGGAGATCTGGTTGAATTCAATTTTTTGAATATGAATAAAATAAGTGTCACCCCTTCCGAAATTATACAATACTTATACTGCCCCAGGTTTATTTACTTTGAGAAGGTTTTGGGTATTCCGCAGTACGAGGAAAAATCATACAAAGCTATGCGTGGCCGGCATTTACACGAAAAGAAAACAAAAATCAATAAAGACTACCTGAGGAAAAGTATTGGAGCAACGGATAAGCTGCAGGAACAATATCTGACAAACGATTTGCTCAGGGGTAAAATAGATGAAGTACTTACACTTGATGATGGTACAATGGCTCCGCTCGATTATAAATTTGCCCAATACAAAGACAAAGTATATAGCACTTACAAAACCCAGTTAGCCTGTTATGCCTGCCTGATTGAAGATAATTTTGAGAAGCAAGTAAACAAGGGCTTTTTAGTATATACACGAAGCAAAAATAAAGTGATTGAAATAGAAATTAATCAGACACAAAAACAGGAAGTAAAAGAATGCGCATTAGCCATTGGTGAAATCATTCAGAATAACCGATTTCCCAAATCCACTCGGTACAAAAAAAGATGTATAGAGTGCACCTACCGAAATATTTGTATTCAATGAAAAGTCTTTTAATTTTAAGATTAGTCTTAATAACAATTTCCGTTCTTTGATTTATTGAACATTAAAAATATTCTTTATATAAGTTCCATATTTATATAAAGATATAGATGAAAATTAGTTCGGAAAGTCAGAGAATAATTATAAAAGCCATGTTAAATAGCAGGAATAAACAAAAAAATAACCCTAAATTTACTTTAGCTATCAGTAGCAAATATATTATGTTGTCGATAGTCGGGAGTCCCAACAGCTAATCCACCAGAACAAGGATTGAAACTTGCCTCTCTCTACTGCGGTTCCGATCATAAAATGTCCCAACAGCTAATCCACCAGAACAAGGATTGAAACAGATCATTGATGCAAATGGCGGTGCCACCTTGTACTGTCCCAACAGCTAATCCACCAGAACAAGGATTGAAACAATAGCCGGTTTCGGTAACAAAATTACATCCGGAGAGTCCCAACAGCTAATCCACCAGAACAAGGATTGAAACATATTATATGGAAATGTTATCCAGAATTATGATTTTGTCCCAACAGCTAATCCACCAGAACAAGGATTGAAACTCCTCAAAGCTCAGGTCAAACTCGTGACCTCTCCGCGTCCCAACAGCTAATCCACCAGAACAAGGATTGAAACGTGTAGATGAAAACGGGCTTACTTATAACGGCTTTGTCCCAACAGCTAATCCACCAGAACAAGGATTGAAACAGGTCATTTTGAGATTCGATGGAGAGCAAATAAGATGTCCCAACAGCTAATCCACCAGAACAAGGATTGAAACATTGCGTTAGCTCCTCAACTACACCGGATTCAACTTGTCCCAACAGCTAATCCACCAGAACAAGGATTGAAACAAGAAATCCGCATAGTAATTTGCTGCAGCAGGGTGTCCCAACAGCTAATCCACCAGAACAAGGATTGAAACCATAACCCTCCCAACAATCATATCTATCATTCGAGTCCCAACAGCTAATCCACCAGAACAAGGATTGAAACATAAGATCACTCTTTTTTATATGATATTCTTTGATTGTCCCAACAGCTAATCCACCAGAACAAGGATTGAAACCACAGTTGACCGATAGACTGACAAAGTTAGGACTTGTCCCAACAGCTAATCCACCAGAACAAGGATTGAAACTCATACATATACAGGGAGCCACAAAAAACCGGTATAAGTCCCAACAGCTAATCCACCAGAACAAGGATTGAAACTCCTTATGTTAGCCGTGGCATCACCAGTGGCCGCTGTCCCAACAGCTAATCCACCAGAACAAGGATTGAAACCCGAAGCCTTTGAGGACTTAAGCGCCAACGCAAAAGTCCCAACAGCTAATCCACCAGAACAAGGATTGAAACAACTTGGGGGAATGCGATTATTCCTGATTAAGACGGTCCCAACAGCTAATCCACCAGAACAAGGATTGAAACAACCGTACCGCATTGGGAACTGGATGGTTGTTGCGAGTCCCAACAGCTAATCCACCAGAACAAGGATTGAAACGTTTTAATACTGCTGGATTATGGAGTGGTGATCCTTGTCCCAACAGCTAATCCACCAGAACAAGGATTGAAACCGCTAATTAACAATCATGGATGGAGTGATAAAAACGTCCCAACAGCTAATCCACCAGAACAAGGATTGAAACTCTATGGCCATTTCCTGCTTCCGGGGGAAACGCTGGTCCCAACAGCTAATCCACCAGAACAAGGATTGAAACGATCCCGATCACCATAAGGCACCTTATCAAACTTTGTCCCAACAGCTAATCCACCAGAACAAGGATTGAAACTTGTGTTAAAATTCATCGTTTCAATTATACTTCATAGGTCCCAACAGCTAATCCACCAGAACAAGGATTGAAACAGAAAGCAGACCTGAGTAAGACAAAGAAGATCATACTGTCCCAACAGCTAATCCACCAGAACAAGGATTGAAACGGCTGTTACACAGATCATACAACTGTTATACACCACGTCCCAACAGCTAATCCACCAGAACAAGGATTGAAACAATGAACTTGAAG